>Ga0307947_1002206_pt1 | contig 15609 bp, 19 predicted proteins | sample OrgLakmetagen232_FD_201840 | JGI IMG/M metagenome (GOLD analysis project Ga0307947, IMG submission 201840) | Saline water microbial communities from Organic Lake, Antarctica - #232 | ecosystem: Environmental > Aquatic > Non-marine Saline and Alkaline > Saline | place: Antarctica: Organic Lake...
GGTTTGAGGGGGGGGGGTCATTAGGGGGGGATAAGGAGATAGAAGCCCGGACGCAGATGCAAGCGAGGTCTGCACTGTGGCCTGCCCTGAAGTGCATTGGGGGTGAGTGCTCTGCTTTGGTTGCAACGTGAAGTGTGCATTGGGGGTGAGTGCTCTGCTGTGGTTGCAGCGTTGAGTGGCAGTGAGTTGTTCATGACTAGACCTCGATTTGAGCAATGGTGCTTGGATGCCCGAAATTTGTGAATCAGAGGGGATGCGAGGGGATGAGGAGGATGTGTGTTGTAGACACGTTGCAAGGGAATGCAAGAGATGCGTTGTGTGTTGCAGACACGTTGTGTGTTGCACACACGTTGTTGCTCCACAAGCTCATTCAAACACGCGCTAATCAGCTGTCTTGAGGTCTAGCCAGAATGAAATACGGGTTCCTGGATCAGCGTGAGGTGATGGTTTTATTCGGTCTGTTTCAGCAGCCACGCCTTATGTGTTCCCAGCATTCCAAAACCGCATGCGAGGCCTGTGTCTTGCTCACTGTGCTCACTGTGCTCACTGTGCTCACTGTGCCCACTGTGCCCACTGTGCTCACCGTGCTCACTGTGCCGACTGTGCCCACTGTGCCCACTGTGCCCACTGTGCCCACTGTGTGCTCACTGTGCCCACTGTCTGCCCACTGCGCTCACTGTGCCCACTGCGCTCACTGTGCCCACTGTGTGCCCACTGCGCTCACTGTGCCCACTGTGTGCTCACTGTGCCCACTGTGCTCATTATGCCCACTGTGCTCATTGTGTCCACTGTGCCCACTGTGCTCACCGTGCTCACTGTGCCGACTGTGCCCACTGTGCCCACTGTGCCCACTGTGTGCTCACTGTGCCCACTGTCTGCCCACTGCGCTCACTGTGCCCACTGCGCTCACTGTGCCCACTGTGTGCCCACTGCGCTCACTGTGCCCACTGTGTGCTCACTGTGCCCACTGTGCTCATTATGCCCACTGTGCTCATTGTGTCCACTGTGCCCACTGTGCTCACCGTGCTCACTGTTCTCACTGTACCCATTGTGTCCACTGTGCCAACTATGCCCACTGTGCCCTCTGTGCTCACTGTGCCCACTGTGCTCACTGTGCTCACTGTGCTCACTGTGCTCACTGTGCTCACTGTGCTCACTGTGCTCACTGTGCCCACTGTGCCCACTGTGACCTTCCACTGCAATGCCTCCCAAGACCATCGCATAAATTCTGGCAGTTGTATGATGTCTGTGCACCGCCTCTTCCTTTGACCATGCTAATGGTACATAGCTATAACCAGGTTTATCGAAACTTCTCTCTCTACTATTTGCAAGTCAGGGTAGGGGCGGTTGTGTTGCAGAGGGTGCTGCTGCTGCTCTGGGCTGTGGATAAAGTACTTGCATATTGCATAACACAAATCAATTTTCTCTCCTCTTGTGTGCAGGTTGGGCTGTGGCAGATGTGCTGCTATGGGTGCTGCTGCTCTGGGCAGAAGCCCACACTGGACCAGTGTCCCGGCGGCTTTGCAACCTGGCTTTCATAGTGTGGGTGTGTGCCTTCTGCGGGGCATTGCTCCTCCCTCTCCTGATGGCACAGGTAAGATGGGGGAAGTGCGATTTGTTCTACTTTTATTGACGGCTGTGCATCCTGGCTTTCATAGTGTGGGTGTGTGCCTTTAACGGGCACTACTCCTCCCTCTTCTACTGCTGGCACCGGTCTTACAACCTCTGTTTTGTTTTATGTAGTTACAAGTGCAACGTAGCTGTCATAGTGTGTGAGTTTGTGCCTTATTTTGCGGGTCGTCCCTTGCTCTATGAGTGAGTGTTGTGTGTGTGTGTGTGTGTGAATGTGTGTGTGTCATGCTGGGCCAAAGGCCTGCAAGTTATGTGCACAGTATACAATAAAAGCTTTTTCGTTTGTGCTTGTGTGTTTTATTTAAACGTATTATTTCCCCTGATTACATCTTTCTCCAACTTCACGCGCAATCCACGTAGCGTCCAGTCCAGCACAATTGTTCCTGAATAGGCAGCCTTCAATGAATCTCGCTCTCTCGCTCTCTCTCTCTCTCTCTATATATATATATATCCTCCTCTCCTGCACATGCACATACACACACGCATGCTCGTATTATTGCTGCATTTGCTTCATGTCCCTTGCAGGCTCTACTCCCAAAAGGACTCCAATCTTGGCTGCCAGCTGCTTTCAATCGCAACATGTTGCCCCTTTTCCTGCTAGCAAACCTGGTCACTGGAGCGATCAACTTGGGCACTTACACACTGAATGTGCCGGACAACGTAGCCAGGGGGATTGTTGGTTCTTACGCCACTGTAATATGTGGTGTAGCTGCTGTTTTAGATGCATATAATATTTGTGTTAATTCAAGGAAGGTGACACCCCTCCTATCGCTTTTTTGGGCGTTTGTTTCAAAAAGGGTGTGCGGGAAGAGATAAACTGGATTGAAGTGTCATTTATAACGTGCTTGCAATTATGGGGATCTCCTTGACTGAAGGCCTTTTATAACCTTACAATTGCATAATAGGTAGCACTTAACACGGTATAAAGAGCGCAAGCAAGTTTTGCTATCCACTGGTCAATTGTAGAAATCAATTGCAGCAGATATGTCCAACTTTATACCCTACTAGGGTTATATAAGGTTATAAAAGGCCTTCAGTCAAGGAATGCGACTGCTAGCCTGCTCATGAAAAGCAATTAGTTTCTTATGGAGCAAAAATAATTGATGGCATTCTTAAAAAACACGAAGAAGGGCAAGACACAAAATCAGGTATATATCACCTTGCTTGCGTATCCCATTACGTGAACTCAAGAGGCGTAGGTATAACCAATGTCATCTCACATGCAGAGCTAGCAGCTATAGCAGCCTCAATTATTCACGGCTGCTCCCATATGCCACACCAAAATTTAAAGCAGCTCTCACACCCAAACTTATGAGTTCAGTGTGAAACACTCGAACTCAGGTTCTTGAAGTGTAGCATAAAGTGATGTTCTCACTTTCTGGTTTTCTCCGGTTTCTGCTTCCCTTCTCCATTCTTTTTATTCCTTGGAGAACACAACTCTCTCTCTTTAGCATACTTCCCCCCCTCCTTCACCTCTTTTTTATATTGTAGTCTTTAGTTTTCTCCCGTTTCTCTGAGTTGTTGTGTTCTCCTTGGTAATAATGACAGAGCCCTATGCATCTCATGCATGATGCAAGCGAAATAGAACCTCCATCGCCACCACATCCATGGATATGTCGCTCCTCCAATCCATTGCCAAAGCAATCCACCAGTCACCATTGCCCATTGCCCATTCATTTCCACAAAGTCAAATTCCACGCAGGCAAAAAATTTGCTGACGCTCTTGCTATAAAACCAATCACGACCTATTTTGACGTTGCGGATACCTCCATCAAAACAGCTGGCCCTGAGGAAAATCCCTTTTACAATGTATACTGGCTTGCACAAGAATATGAAGAACACCTTATCATTCAAAAGCACCCAAGCACAGCCAAGTTACCTACCTCAAGGCTCTGGTATTTATCCAATTACCATGATGCCTTGCAAGCACACATGCACTCCCTCCAAAAACTAAGAATATCAATACCATGAATACCACCAGACCCTTATCAAGAATGGCACTGTCGCCATGGAGCCTATGTCCCTGCTAAAACCAAGTGCATCATTATGAAATACAGAACAGGAATCTGTACAATTAAAAGCGCGCAGTATGGTTTAAGCACTCCATTAGCCTAACTTGCCGCCCCCCTCTACCCTTAACTAGACAGTGCCCTGCACATCCTTTCTGGAGCGATGCCAACACACGCAAATAAATAAGAAACATGATCACTGAGAGACACAGCTTAGCATGCAGCATGATCTTCAAAGCCAATAGCAAGACAGGCTCCCTAGGATCCTGCTTTGTCTGCATGGAATAGGTAGCAGCGAACGGTTGGCTACATACTGGCTATGCGAAAGTTGTAGATTCCCGATACAGCTGAAACTATAACTATACCAAAGTGGCCCTTTCCACCCGGCTCCCAGACAGAAATAGGTTAACCTCCAGCCGTCCAGATGCTGTATTGGATGTGCCCATCTCCATGAGAACAAAAAATCAACAGGGCAGCAATGAAGGGCGGGGGGTGGGTTCTTGGGAGTGGCAGGGGGCCCTGAATGAAACTTTTCTTTCGCATTCAAGCCAGATGACTTGACGAAATGAGTTGAATAAGCATTGGTTATAGAAGTGGCAAAATGCTGAAAGTAGCCGATGGTAGGTCTGTACAAAGAGTTGTAGCACAACCCCCCTTGCTAGGCAAGAGCCTAAGCAAAGTAAATGACAGCCGACAACGATACCTGGCATATGACAAGCTTCTATAATGAAACTTTGCTTTCGCATTCAAGCCAGTGGTGGGGGCAACTGAGGGACACCAGGAGCACCTCAGCAACGCCGGCAGCCATTAGCGGATCCAGCACCTTGCCCAGACAACGCCGACCCAAATATCTCAGCATTCTTCAACGTCACATTCACCACATCGAGATCAAGTACTGGATCAAGTATTGGATCAAGTACTGGATCAAGTGCTGCGTAGTTTTTTCTTTTTTCTTTACTTTACTGCCAGCTGAGCCCCGTGCAGGAACAGCACAATTTTGTTGTCTCTGCTTCATCCCTAAGGTGCCTTCATTACCCTCCTCACCATCCTTTTGGGAGTGGGTGGCACCATCTACAACAATCACACGCTGGAGCCTTTTCAGGAGCTGGGTCTTGATTCTCAAAGAGTTAAGAAACTTGCCTACAAGCTTCACGTTCATTATGTTAATTACGCTGCCAAACTTGTCCACACCAGATCATGTACCCATTACCATTATTAACTCTCATCAGGAGACGGTTTCAGGTCAAGCCGGCAGCCCCCCTGATCCCCATTTATCCTTTGCTTAATCTAGGAGGAGCTTTACGGTACTTTGTAACAAGTGGCTCCTTTTCCTTAATTATTGCGGGAGTGGTTTTTGCTGCCTGCGTATTTTGCCCTGTAAGTTGAGCAGCAACGCCAGGCTGGAGGCCTTTGTGATCCAAATTAAACTTTTTCTTCCGTATTGAGCAACAAAGCATTTTGTGGCACGTAGACCAGCAGTAACTGATGGCTTAACTTGTAAACCTTGTAGACCAGTAACTCCAAGGCTACAGGTATCTTTATGTTCGTGGAATTTCCTATTACGGATCCGATCCTCTTACATAATCTCTCAAAAGTTCAGGAAAAAAAGAAAAAGCATGAGGCGGAGTGGATTCTTTGTGAGGCTACTGTAATTGATGCCTGTTGCTCCCAGTAGGATAGTGTGGAGGGTTTTGCGGTACCCTAGTGAGCGAGGCATTAGCAGCTTATGTAGTTGTGTGCCTTCTCTGCTTGTTGGGTAGGAGTACTGCCCACAGTGTTTGATGTCAGTTAGAAAGAAAAAAAAGCCAATGTCGAACAACAAAAAACAAAACAATAATTCAATTGCTAATGGGTGGTTTAAATTCCCCTTTTGCAGACTAAGAAGACCTCAATGCTCCTTCTCTTGATCTTAATATGGCCACATGATACAATCACTGAGATCCCAAAATCAATACCTTGAAACAAGGTCCCAAATGCATTTCACGGAAACATTGTGGATCACGCAAACTGTTCCTGCAAATAAAGAATGGCTTAGTTTCCTGCAGATAAGAATAGCTTAATATTCCTGCGTGCTACCTCTCAGGAAACTTGGGGTGACGTAGTACTTGAGAGCCATAAGCAGCGGTGGTTGAGCATAAAAAGTGCAGGATCTCAGCTCAATTTGCCTATCTGAAGCTTCTGCTTAATCAAGCGTTCTCCAGCAAAGAACATGGCGTCCAATATGCCGGCCACTGTGAAAACTCCTCCAACGATGGCACAAACTGAAGTCAGGAAATGGAGAAATGACGACCTGCAGCCACGAAGCAGGAGCTCGTCGTCGTGTGTGTGTGAGTGAGTGTGTGTGTGTGTGTGTGTCTGTGTGTGTGTGTGTGTGTGTGTGTGTGTGTGTGTGTGTGTGTGTGTGTGTGTGTGTAATGACAATAAAGCGACCTGCGTTTGTGCTAGCTTCATGGAGTCGCACAGACAGAGTAGCTATGGTACAGATCGCGCAAATTTCTAGATGAATCCATCTTTATGACTGAGATAGCCAGACAGAACTAGTTAGTTCTCTAAAAAGAATTGCAGTCAAGAAGTACTTTCTAGTGGAGCTAAATGTTAGCAAAGCTTCAGAGATGAATTCGTAATGCACGCCAACCCTTGCCATGTGCAGACAAAGTTAGTTTAGACCCTCCTATGCTGTACCTGTAGGGTTGGCCAGAACCGTATATATTAGTTTATATACACCATATATTTGGTGATTTCCAAGCCAAACGTACCGTATGTACACCGTATATAAATGGTTCTGGCCAACCCTTTGTACCTGGTCTGCAAGATGTGGACTTTGGTGGGCGAAGGCTCATAACCCTCCTATGATGTATTGCATTGATGGCATTGCATTGATGGCATTGCATTTGATGGGCGAAGGCTCATAACCCTCCTATGATGTACCTGGTCTGCAAGATGTGGACTTTGATGGGCGAAGGCTCATAAAAGAAGAAGAGGCCAGGCAGCATACGCTCTGCCTGCCGGTAGTTGGTCGTCACAGAAAACTGGTTTGTGGAGATGACACTTCGGTTCCTTAGGCCGGTGAACTTGGTCGGCACAACCTGTGGACAAATGCAATGCATGACGATGGAAAAAACGCCGATCAAATAATTCAGTTGGCACCTGCATATATATTTAAAAAAAAATTATGTATGTCAATGTTCACGGCACTTCGGGCCAATGTGCCTCTGTTTCCTTAATTGATGCAGGGAGTGTTTTGCTGCCTGCGTAGTATTTCTTTTCTTTTTCTTTTCTTTACTTTTCTAGTTTTTCAGAGTGTTTTGCTGCCTGCGTAGTATTTCTTTTCTTTTTCTTTTCTTTACTTTTCTAGTTTTTCTATTATATTCTCTTCTTTTCTATATATATAAATAATATATAATCATTGCCACCGCTCTACAAATGTGGCAGATGAGCACTTTTTTATTCCGTGCCTTACTCCCCCTAATTTATTTTATTTTATTCCGTGCCCTGTTCCTAGTTTATTTCCAGCCTGGGCGGAAAGCATGAACATGATAATGTGACACATTTGCATTTTGTTTGAACGACAGCTGGACGTAAGCGTGTCATATCATATGTGATGTTTCATCCATACAATCATGATTTATTGTGCACAACCTGGGCATCATTGCCTATGACATGACGCACATTTAATTTGGTTGGTGCAACCTACCACAGGCTGGAAAGGTTCAAATAAGGAAGGCAACAGAGTCAAGGTGCGTGCCTTTTGTGAGCAAGTGGATCAGGCTGAGTCAAAACCTATCTAAGGCACCTATCTGCTCCTTTATTTTGTTCGTTATTGAAGCACCCAAATGCTAAAACCTGTGCAGTTGCTTATCAGCCCCAGTTTATTTCAAGCGGTAGTTTCAAGGTCCTGCCGTGGACATGATGGAATTGCATTAAAAAAACTAAGCGAAACAACAGCTGCCATGTTCTGTTACACGCAATAGAGGGTGTGAAAAGCTGCGTGTGTTAACAACTTCATGTGTGCTTGCTTTGTATCATTTCAGGCACACTACGATCAACACATGTAATGACAGGAATTTTAACACAGTTAACACACATGCACACATACACACGTGCGTGCACATACATAAATATACACTCAAACACACACAGCACACGTACGAGCATGCACCTTGAGAAAGTACTGGAACATGCCGTGTTCTCCGCTTTTTTCTGACATGACGGGCTGCTGGGCCTGAGTACCATCCTGGGCAAAAATTTCCAGTTTAGGAAGCAAAAGAAAGCGCGGTTGTTTACAGTCAATATTGTTCGAGTAACAACAATTTGATGATATGAGGATGAACAATTTCCTTTAGGAAGCGTTGGCGCGGTTGTTGACAGTTGTAATCGTTTGAGTGTATAAGCAATCGATGATCTTAAAGTGGTGACGCTTGGTTCAGACGCTGGTTTGACCTGACAGCGTGCATCTACATTTCATCCAGGCTGTCGCATGCAGACGTGTCACACACTTATACCACGCAAATCATCCAGGCTGTTGCATGCAGACGTGTCACACTTATAACACGCGAACCATCCAGGCTGTCGCATGCAGACGTGTCACACACTTAAGTCAGGCAACACAAACCAGTGTTGGTCACTGAGCGATGTTGGTTACAAACTAATTTACAGCCAGCACCCGTCCGTTTTGACGTAAGCACAATCTGAGATTCTCTACAACTCTTTTACATGAGGCATGCTCACACGTGGTGTGCATGTCCAGGTGCACATAAAAACGAAATGCACTTTTACGGTGTGAGCACCTTATGATAGGGGGAGCAGGCACTCAGCCAACTGTAGGTGCTGCTCTTACTCAACAAAATGGTGTGTGTGTGTGTGTGTGTGTGTGTGTGTGTTAGCAATGTCCCGTGTGTGTGAGCAGCCATTCAACCAACAGTAGGTGCTGCTCATGCAGGGTGCATGCAAGGATAGGCACAATAACTAGAAAGCCCCTTGACACCTAGCTGCTACCTGTCAAGAGTGAATGCAGTGAACACCATTGATCATAGAGAGTGCGCAAGAGAGAGTGTGTGTGTGAGATGGTGTGCGTAAATTAGTACTTTGATAGAGTAAAGCTAATTGGCAGCGAGACCACTCACCAAGGGGTTCTGCATTCCAGGGTAGGGTTTACCAAAGCTGAGCTGGTGGATGATATGGGTAAAGTCCATCTTTGCGTTTTGGCCAAAAGGTGCAATATCTGTGTGTGTGTGTGAATGTGTGCAAGTGCGCATGTGTGCTTGTACGTGTGTAGTTTCAAACCATGACTTGCATAAGACTACCTTTGCGTTATGGCTTATGGGAGCAACGTCTATATGTATGCGTGCCTGGCGTATGTGAACACGCGTGTTTATGAAAGAGTGTTGCATGGTAAAATAGACAAGGCTGCAGTCCTTTCTTTGCTCTCCTTACATCAACATCTATCTCAGGCTTTAAAAAGAAACAAGACTACGCAGGCAGTGAAAACCACAACCCACATCTATGGAGGAGAGGGAAACACTTTGGTACCGAGAACCGTAAAACAGCTTCATCACAGTGAACAACAAAAGGCCCCGTCTGAGAAGTTGGATTAATAGAGTACCAGTAGGAGAGAAGAAGTCAGAAAATGAAGCATCAATTATCAAACAAGAAGAAAAGCGTCAAGCACAGAAACTATAGGCTAAGGGTCTAATAGGCCACTGAAAAAGAAGTTTGGAGATAAGTCAAAATTATTGTGTTCAAAGTTAGGACATCTTGTTTCAACATAAGAGAGTAAGATAATCAGGCAAAAATTCCTGCATAGAAGGTTGTGGATCGATAAATGCTTTCCTTCATTTTGTAGTGACCTAGGTGAATCTCACCCCAGCAAATGATGTGAACATTCACCAACACATGCGATGAACCAAAAGGAAATAATGTATTATATGTATGTTTTAAAGCCGTTGCAGTGAAAATGTCTGATTTTCAATTGATTAAGAAAGAATATTAGAGCATCTTAAGGAAAGGAGGCTCAATTGCTTCAGACTAAGAAGCTGCACTTTGCTGGAATAAAGTGTGGCTGAACAACACATTTGATGCTGTATCAGTACACTTTTGATTGCAGTAAGAAGAAAGCTTGCGGCAAAGCATTTAAGCAAGCCATCGTGCTTGCTTTATAGATGGAAAAGTGGAACAGGGCACAAACAGAGTTGGCTTGTTGTCAAACACGTGGCAGCTGGTGCACAAGAAGCGCGAGCACAGTCAAGAGTGTGAAATTCAAATAATGGGGGGTCCGAATAATGGGCGAAATGGGGGGTCCAAATACAGATCCTATGCCAATCAGCAGCTGACGACGCACCACACAACCGCACCGCACCGCACAAACGCACACCGCACACCGCACCAGCACAACCGCACCACCGCACCACTCCGCACAACCGCACACCGCACAACACCGCACCACACTGCACAACCGCACACCGCACAACCGCACCGCACAACTGCTTGTGCAGCTGGTGCACAAGAGGCGCGAGCACATTCAGGAGTGTGAAATCTCCACCCCAAATGTTCAAATTGGGCGATAATGGGGGTTCCAAATACAAGTCCTATGCCAACCAGCAGCTGGAAATGCATGAAGGTTCATGCGTTGAAGCTTTAAAAACACATTTTGAACGCTTTTGTTGCAATACTCGAGCGGGTGTGCAGGCATACAGCAGAGCTATAGGTTTTGAAAAGCAGCCACACCCACTTAAAACAGACAGCTCAAGATCACCCACCGTGGACGTGCATGCTGCCTTGCTGGAAGCTCAGGCATACAGCAGAGCTATAGGCTTTGAAAAGCAGCCACACGCAGTTTGAACAGACAGCTCAAGACCACCCACCGTGGACGTGCATGCTGCCTTGCTGGAAGCTCCGACCGGGGGCAAAATGGAAATTGCCAGCCTGCATGGAAATTGCCAGCCAGATGTTGTGTGCGTGAAAATTGCCAGCCTGCAATTTTTGCTGCGATGTGTGCGTGAAAATTGCGTTGTGTGCGTGAAAATTGCCAGCCTGCATGGAAATTGCCAGTCAGAGTTCGTGCGCTTGAATAATAAAAGATGCATGCGTTGTTTTGCATTATAAGTTAAGCTTCCATTTCATATACACAATGATGGTTCTAACCAACGACCAAAGTTCACCTGCGCTATTTACAATTTACTGTCTTACGTATAGATCAAATGCATTTATGTTTGTATGTAAGTGAATAGAAAGATGTGTCAGGGACACACACATGTTCTTACTGTAAGGTCTGTTCTTACTGTAAGGTCGAGAGAGATGCTCCAAGGTCGAGAGAGATGCTCTATTCTTACTTATAAGGTCTGTTCTTACTTGTAAGGTCTGATCTTACTGTAAGGTCGAGAGAGATGCTCCAAATTTGGACCTGAAATATGGACAATGAAGATCACCCTCCCGTGGTTTGTTTGTCCAACAAGTGATGTTTAGGTTGCATTACTGTCTTAACTGGTTCAGATACTCAAAATCATATCTTCCATGGTGTTGGTTTACAGTGCAACTCACGTACCCTTTCCCTTTTAAATTAACTCTCTGTGAACGAAAGGAGTTTTCAATGGTGCTGGTATACAGTGCAACTAAATGCTCCCCTCTTAGAAAATCCCTGTGTACGCAATGGTGTACGCAAAGAAAAGTGCACATCGTCCATGCAGCTCCTATTTCCTGCCTGACAAATGCACAAAGCACGCAACGAAAACAACTCTTCCTCACCACTTTATTGACTTGCAGGTGGCCGTACATTCTGCAGCCCTCCCCCTTCTGCTGCTCGATTGTCTCTTGGTAATGGTCGTCCTTGCACTGCTCTACGTAGGCTGCCATCACTAAACCCCACCCCTTTTTGCGGTAGGCTTCACGAACCTGTCGACAGGCAGGCAGGCACGTAATGGATGATTGGTGTGTGGTGGAACAAAGGTAGTATGTCCTTCTCTATATGCTAAGAGTTTGTGGCATCGTGCGTTGAGTATCTCTTACTCATGCCTCCCACAGTGAAACACACCTTCCACAGTGAATATCTCTTACTCATGCCTTCCACAGTGAAACACACCTTCCACAGTGAAACACACCTTCCACAGTGAAACACACCTTCCACAGTGAATATCTCTTACTCATGCCTTCCACAGTGAACACACCTTCCACAGTGAAACACACCTTCCACAATGAATATCTCTTACTCATGCCTTCCACAGTGAACACACCTTACACAGTGAAACACACCTTCCACAATGAAACACACATTCCACAGTGAAACACACCTTCCACAATGAATATCTCTTACTCATGCCTTCCACAGTGAAACACAGTTTTGCGTCCTCTGCCACGGAATTGGAAAAAGGGGACAAAGGCATTAACGGCGCTTCCCATTTCAATCAAGAAAGGAAAAGCCACTTTTCTGGGTACCATGAAACCACTCCGTTGCACGAGGAAAATGGGGAAAGGTAAAGAGGAATGTGGGGACCAGGCAGGTAACAGAATGGCCTACATAAATCTCCTGGCAAATTTCAAGTGAGAGCGCTGTTAGTGTATGAAAAGGGAGCGTCTGTGGTGCATTACTAAAAAAAGACCGTCCGTGTTTGGAACAATCTTGGCCACAAGTTCTGCAAACTATCCTGTGGTCGGAACAATCTTGGCTACGCATTTTGCAAACTGCCCTATGGTGAGAACAATCTTGGCTGCAGGTTACACATGCTACACACATGCTATACACACACCTGCCATCCAAACACTTGTAGCATTGCACTCCTGAACACCGTCTCTACTCCCAATACAACTCCCCAACAATAGCAAATCTCACCCTCCGTCTCAAATACGGTGTATGGTACACGGTTTGAAGATCCTCCTTTAAGCCTCTTGATTGCATGTGTGTTTCAGACACCACCTCTTGACCAACTCCGCTCGCTCACGACAAAGTCCACACGACGGCACACACACGCTCACCCCAACCGTCTCCCTGTTCTGGAGAACTGCTCAGTTGAGTGTGTAATACCTGAACTCCAGTTTGTGGAGTGAAGCAAAGTGATATCGCTCATCTATTTATTTACAAGTTGATAATCCACTGCCATCCCACAATGCAAACGTGATGCAACTAAAACCCACCTCATCGCAAGTATTGCAACACCGCCCCTTGGTTAGCTCAGCTCCGTAACAACTCCCACATGATGGTTTTGCCACGGCAGTGTCGTTTGCTTTTTTGGTCAACTGCACATCGTGCTTCTCAGCTTCTTGGAGCTTCAGCCCTGTTTTGCTTAGCCGCTGCTTGTAGATGTCGTGCATCTGTTTGACAGGGTTTGTGCGTAGGATCGTTGTGTGTCTGTGCAGCACATCTTTGCTGTGCAGGTGTCGTGCATCTGTTTGGCAGGATTTGTGCGTAGGATCGTCGTGTATCTGTGCAGCACATCTTTGCTGTGCAGGTGTCGTGCATCTGTTTGGCAGGGTTTGTGTGCAGAACCGCCGTGTATCTGATCAGCATATCTTTGTTGTGCAGGTGTCGTGTGTGCATCTGCTTGGCAGACCTTTGTCCGCACAGATGTGCAAGTGTGTTGTGTGAAAACGTCGTGCATCCGTCTGGTAGCTTTTGTGTGTTTGGAGGTACAGGTGTCTGTGTGCTCTGTCGTGCATCTGTTTGGCAGACCTTTGTCCGCACAGATGTGCAGGTGTGTTGTGTGAAAACGTCGTGCTTCTGTCTAGCAGCTTTTGTGTGTTTGGATGTACAGGTGTTTGTGTGCTCTGCCGTGCATCTGTTTGGCAGATCTTTGCACGCACAGATGTGCAGGTTTTTTGTAAAAACGTCGTGCGTCTGTTTGGCAGGTTTCGTGCATGCAACCGTGCATCAAATTAAAGGGGAATGACTATTTCTTGCTTCTACTCTGCCAACCCTGTGTGTGCGTGTCATAGAACAAGTGCATATGCACACATAAAAAGAACAATACAAGTGTGCGGTGATCGTAATACATGCCCAAGTTTCGAAAAGACCAGTTCAAAAGAGACTGCTGTTTTACTTTCATTACAAGATTACAAGGCCATCCATTCCAAGGCCATCCATTACAAGGCCAGAGTCAAAACACATGCCACCACTCACCACGTCCAAGTGCAGGTCCCCGCTAACATCCATTGTGTCTAAGCTGAGCCACGAGCAGGGCATCAACGGAAAAGTAATGTCAACCTGGGCAGCCGAGAGGTAGTGGTGACTTTTCATTGAGAAGGCATCAACGTAATAGAAATGCTGACTTGGCCCCCCCCCCTCTCTCCCCACCCCCCCGCAGGGACAGTGATGATACGACACTCGCACGCGAGGAAGAAAATGAATGGAGGCAACTAGCAAGGTGCTGCACATGCGTGGGGGTGGTTGGTAGGTGCTAAGAATGTGCACGTTGAAAAGATGGAGCAAGATGGCACGCGTTTCCCGGTTTAAAGGCCCTCAGATGCACATACACATACACATGCACACATACACATGCACACTTGATTATCACTGCCGCACGCTTTGCGTTCTTCTCTGCACCACACACACACACACACACACACACATGTAGGGTTGGCCAGAACCGTATATATGCACCATATGTGATTGTATATTTGGTAATTTGCCAGCCAAAATACCATATACACCGTATATATTTGATTCTGGCCAATCCTATGACATACGTCATGTCATTGCATGTACAGTAATCCTATGAGCTCCCCTCTGTTTTGGCCCCTCTCCTGTGGACTGACCTGCCCCTATCTTTGCTCATCTGTGTATTGGCTGACGTGCCCCTATCTTTGCTCATCTGTGGACCTACTGACCTGCCTTTTCTTACCCACCTGTGTACCTCCTCGAGGGTGGGCCTAACACACACACACACACACATACACACACATACACACACACCTAGGTATACATGGTGCGTAGTACATACATACATATTTGAAGGAGAAATGGTGTGTATGTGGTGTTCTTAGCAGGGAATTACCATACATACGACTGTATACGGCGCATATTTATGGTATGGTATACATATAGGGTTGGCCAGAACCGTATATATACACCGTATATGGCCGTATATTCGGTGATTTACCTGCCAAAAATACCGTATATACACCGTATATATATGGTTCTAGCCAAACCTATATACATACCTAAATGTATACCTGGTATACCCAAATCTATCATGTGTATATCTATGACCTTGCCCCTATTTTTGCCCCTCACCTGTATATCTATGACCTCGCCCCTACCGGTGTCCACCCCCAATTCATGCACAGTGCTGGTCCTTAAGAACAGGCCTGCAATTTGTTGTACATCCACAGGGTTAAAAATTGGGGAAACGGAACGCATAATGACAGTGCTAAGCACCAGACATGTACATCCATACATTCATACATACGCAAACACATCCCTTCACACATTTATGAAGAGCACGGCATTCACACACACATACACACACAGAGACACACACACTCTCACACACATAAATACACAAAGCCATGACGAACAGAGAACATACTCACGTAGCTCATTGCAGAACAAGACAGCCATGATGAGACTGGACACAACGGTAATGACACCTCCGACCCTCGTCTTAGTTTGAAAGTCGTCATTCAGCTGTAAGAAAAAAGTGTTTGTTTTGTGCATACGTGTTGAAATAGATGCGTGTGTCGGCATTGCTATATATGATGCACGCTCATACATGCCCACGTGTGTGTATATGTGTGGATGCATGTGCTTGTGTGTTTGTGCAATGTGTGTGTGTATACGCGCGAGCGTGCGTGCGTGCGTGTGTGTTTATGAGTGTGTGTCGTGTATGTATGTGTGTGTGTGTGTGTGTGCGTGTATGTGTGTGTACGTGTGTGTGCGTGTGTGTGTGTGTGTGTGTGCGTGTGCGCGTGCGAGTGTGTGTGTGTGTGTGTGTGCGTGCGTGCATGATATGTGTAAGTGTGCATGTTTGTGTGTGTGTGCGTG
>Ga0307947_1002209_pt1 | contig 15600 bp, 19 predicted proteins | sample OrgLakmetagen232_FD_201840 | JGI IMG/M metagenome (GOLD analysis project Ga0307947, IMG submission 201840) | Saline water microbial communities from Organic Lake, Antarctica - #232 | ecosystem: Environmental > Aquatic > Non-marine Saline and Alkaline > Saline | place: Antarctica: Organic Lake...
GAGCCAAGGTGGCACCCTCGTGGCCGTGCAGTGTGTAGAACAGCTGGCCCTCACGTAGGTCCCACACCTGTGTGTGTGCGTGTGTGTGTGTGTGTGTGTGCGTGTGTGTGTGTGTGTGTGTGCGCGCGTGTGCGTGTGTGTATGTGTGTGCGTGTTCGTATGTGTGTGAGAGCCATTAGAGGCATTCAACAGTAGTTACTGCTGGAATGACCTTCATTTACATACATACAAAACGTGTGTAAGTTTGGCCGGAACCATTCATATACGGTGTATACACTGTATTTTTTGCAGGGATTTCATCAAATATTCAGTCATATTTGGCGTATGTTTACGGTTATGGCCAACCCTACCACGTTGTGTACTACAGCTTTATTGTGACGGGGGAAGCGGCATGCTATGCGCTTCACACTACAAAGCACAAATATCATATTCTAGCATTGTTTCCATATAACACGTTTGTTGTGCACTATAGCTTTATTGTGACGGAGAAAGCGGCGGCCGTCATGCTTATGTAGCGCACACTACAAAGCACAACACTTACAAACTAGAATTGTTTTTATACAACACGTCTGTTGTGCATTATAGCTCTATTGTGACGGAGCAAGCAGCGGCTGTCATGCTTATATGCTGCATGCTCACAAAGCACAACACTTATAAACTAGAATTGTTTTCATATAACATATAACACGTTTGTTGTGCACTATAGCTTTATTGTGACGGAGCAAGCGGCGGCAGTCATGCTTATGTAGCGCGCACTACAAAGCACGAACATCACAATTTATAGTTGTTTCCATACAACACGTCTGTTGTGAACTATAGCTTTACGCGGTGGCCGTCATGTTTACGTAGCGCACACTACAAAGCACGAACATCACAATTTACAGTTGTTTCCATACAACACGTCTGTTGTGAACTATAGCTTTATTGTGACGGAGCAAGCGGCAGCTGTCATGCTTATGCGCTGCACACTACAAAGCACGAATGTCATATTCTAGAATCGTTTCCATACAACATATTTGTTGTGCACTATAGATTTATTGTGACGGAGCAAGCGACAGCCGTCATGCTTATATGCTGCATACTCACAAAGCACAACTCTTACACTATAAAGTACGAAGCACGTTTTGAAAATTATGCGGCAAGCTTTGAGTAGTCAGCACAACTTAGCCGATAGTGCAAATTATAGGGTCGGCCAGAACCGCATGTGTACACCGTACACCAAATATTTAGTGGTTTCCCTGCTAAAAACACCGTGTATATACACCGTGTATATATGTTAAATGTATTTCCTTGCTAAAAACAAGAGAACCGTGTATATACACTGTGTATATATATGATTTTGCAACCCTAGCCATTCGAGGTGGTGATTCAAAAAAGCCGTCAGCCTTTGCCAGTCTGCTGAGATGCTGAGATCCAACGGAAGGCAGCTGCAGCACGTTCGAACACACACACGCACACACACACGCACACGCACACACACACACACACACGAGGAACTGCATGCCAAACCATGAGCTGCCTGCGCCAAACCATGAGCTGGCTGCGCACCTTGAGTGTGGTGTCGTTTGAGCACACACACACACACACACACACACGAGGAACTGCATGCCAAAGCATGAGCTGGCTGCACACCTTGAGTGTGGTGTCGTTTGAGGTGGTGATCAGGAAATTGCCACTGGGATGGAACGCCAGGTGGGTAACAGGGGCGGTGTGTGCCTTGTAGTGCTGCAGCAGCTGGTTGGTCCTGCGCATGTGAGAGGGACATTGATTGATGTGAGACTGCTCTTGTGTGTGCGTGTGTGTGTGTGTGTGTGTGGTTTTTGGGGTGGCAGGGACAAAGTCTATATCGGCTGTGCTCTGAATGAATAAAATGACAGTGGGAGCACACACACACACACACCTGATGTCCCACAACTTGATGGTGCAGTCATCGCCCACGGCGGCCACACACGGTGAACCTCGTATATGACACACACACACATACACGACACTCACACATACACACTCAAACACGCACACGGTCAACCTTACACAGGACACACACACATACGACACACACACTCAAACACGCACACGGTCAACCTTTCACAGGACACACATTCACGACACACACTCACACACACACTCAAGCACACACACATACGGTCAACCTTACACAGGACACACACACACACTCAAATAATCCCATGTCATACAGCTTAATGGTGCAGTCGTCACCCACAGCAGCCACACACGGACATGCACAATTTCACACACGCACACGCACACACACACAAGCACACACACACACACACACATACACACACGTGCCACCAGGGTCCAGCAATTGAGCAACACACCACACACCTGATGTCCCACAACTTGATGCTGCAGTTCTATTTCGCTTGCATCGTGAGATGCATAGGGCTCTGTCATTATTACCAAGGAATAAAAAGAATCAAGTGTTTCACACTGAACTCATAAGTCATCTCCCACAGCAGCCACACACAGACATGCACACATTAACACACACACATCCATATACACACACAATCATACACGTGCCTTTAGAGTCCAGCATAGAACAACACACCACACACCTGATGTCCCACAACTTGATGGTGCAGTCATCTCCCACAGCAGCCACACACAGACATGCACACATTAACACACACATCCATATACACACACAATCATACACGTGCCTTTAGAGTCCAGCATAGAACAACACACCACACACCTGATGTCCCACAACTTGATGGTGCAGTCGTCACCCACAGCAGCCACACACGTGCCGTCTGGGTGCCATGCCACACTGTTGACAGGACTCACGTGGTCATCGTACGTGCGGATGCACTTTTTGGATGCCAGATCCCACACCTACAAAGAGCGCCACGCATTGATGAGAGCAGTAAACGTTATATACTGTATGCAGTAAGTGGGGTAATTGTACGCACGGATGCACTTTCAATATGCCAGGTCCCACACCTACAAAGAGCGCCATGCAATGACGAAAGCAGAGGGTGCTGTAGAGGTAGGTGCTAGTTGCTGCTAGTATTGCCGTCGTACTGGCAGATGCACTTTTTGAATGCTAAGTCTTTAACTCTGTATGAAGATTAAGGGTTAACCAGGACCATACATATAATATATACGGTGTATCAATGGTGTTTTTGGCAGGGAAATCACTGAATATACGGTCATATGCGGCGTACATAAACGGTTCTGGCTAAATCCTATTGAAGGTCTATGCACGCGTACAGGGCAGCATGCTTGCTTGGTTCAAAATGATAGGAGGCCAAGGAGGCCATTACTTTCACAGATCTCACAAGATATACGCACGCGTACAGGACAGCATGCTTGCTTGGTTCAAAATGAAAGGAGGCCAAGGCCATTATTTCCACAGGGCTCACACTGTGAAAACAGAAAAACCTGTTAAAGATACAACATGGACAAAGGAAATTCCCTTACGGAGACAACAGAACCTGGTAAGGATCACATAGACAAAGGAAATTCCCTTACAAAGACAACAGAACCTGTTAACGATTACATGGACAAAGGAAATTCCCTTACGGAGGCGCTGCCGTCGGACAATGGAGATTCACGAGTGTCGAACAATGGAGATTGAGATGGAGATGGAGAACATTTGGGTTGCAGTCGTTGACTCATCCTTGGGTTGGTTGCTCACTCTTTTACAACCTTTGCAGCCCAGCAGTGGAATTCACGTGTGCCACATTTGGGTTGCAGTCGTTGACTCATCCTTGGGTTGGTTGCTCACTCTTTCACAGCCTTTGCAGCCCAGCAGTGGAAATTCACGAGTGCCACATTTGGGTTGCAGTCGTTGACTCATCCTTGGGTTGGTTGCTCACTCTTTCACAACCTTTGCAGCCCAGCAATGGAAATTCAAAAGTGCCACATTTGGGTTGCAGTCGTCGACTCATCCTTGGGTTGGTTGCTCATTCTTTCACAACCTTTGCAGCCCAGCAGTGGAAATTCACGAGTGCCACATTTGGGTCGCAGTTATGGACTCATCCTTGGGCTGATTATTCACTCTTCCATAATCTTTGCAACCCAGCAGTGGAGCGGTTTTTACTGCCTGCCCTTTCTTTTTTCCTTTTTTCCCCTTCTGTTTCAGCCCAGCTGGAAGGATGGATGCCAACTAACTTAAGATAACCAACTTCTGAGGAAATTCAACTGCGGATCAACTTCGCAACCTAGGCGAATCTGAATCTGCAACCCTGCAGGTTGGATTTACTTGGCGTCAGCTATGGTCAACGGGTCTGTTCAAAAAAGCGAGGGATATATGTACACACACACCTACACCTACACACACCTAAAATGCACAACTACACCTACTCCTACACCTACACCCCCCTATACACACACACACATACATGCACTTGTGTTACCTTCACAGTCTTGTCGTCTCCTCCTGAAACTGCTAGCCTGCAGTCTGGAGAGGGTTGGCAGGAGCGCACCCAGTTCTGATGCCCCGTCAGCGTGAAGGCAAAGCGCTGCGTGGGCAACGCCCACACCTGTGTGTATATATATGTGTGTGTGAATGTGCAGGCGTGTGAGTGTGTGTGTGTGTGAGCTCTGTCCTCCCACCTTGACAGTCATGTCATTACTCGTGTGTGTGTGTGTGTGTGTGTGTGTTTGTATGCGTGTGTGTGCATATGCATGCGTGATCTCTGTTCCTACCTTGACAGTCTTGTCATCACTCGCACTCAGCAGCATTTGTTTATCACTAGAAAAAGATGTACAGTATGCATGTGTGTGTGCGTGTGTGCGCGTGTGTGTGCTCTGCTCCCCCACCTTGACAGTCTTGTCATCACTAGCACTCAGCAGCATTCGGCCGTCACTAGAAAAGGACACACAGCGGACAGTCCCTGTGTGGGCCTTCAGCACAGTGGACTTGCCTTCCCTGTGTGTGTTTGTGAGTGTTTGTGTGTGTATGTGTGTATGTGTGTGTGCGTGTGTGTGTGCGTGTGCGTGCGTGTGTGTGTGTTTGTGTGTGTGTGTGCGTGTGTGTGTTTGTGTGTGTATGCGTGTGTGTGTGTGTGTGTGTGTGCGTGTGTGTATGCGTGTGTGTGTGTGTGTGTGTGTGTTTGTGTGTGTGCGTGTGTGTGTGTGTGTGTGTGTGTGTGTGTTTGTGTGAGCGTGTACGCAAGTGCGTGCGTGCATGTTGTGTATGTGCATGCATTTGCGTACGTGTAAAAAAAAAAGTCGTGTGTGTGTTGTGTGTGGTGTCAAGTGCATGCGTAAAGCCAAAGCCCAAGCAGTTGAGAATGTTCCTAGAATGCTTGTGCATCATAGGCACAGTAGTGTCATAGGCACACTAGCGTCTTGACACACCCATACGTGCATAGGGTTGGCTGGGCCAATAACTGCTACATTAAACGTATAATATATGGTGGCATATGCATAAGGCTGGCCAGAGCCGTGTATATATACACACTGTACATGACCGTATGTTTGGTGATTTCCCTGCCAGAAATACCGTGTATACACAGTATATATTTATGGTTCTGGCCAAGCCAAGGCATGCATATACAGTGAATGTGTGTTGTATTTGGCGGGACATCCTAAAGCAAATAAATATTTACAGCGTACGTATATACAATCCTGGCCAACCTACGTTATCTTGCTCTGACCTACATAAGAGAAGAAAAAAAAAGCTACGCAGTCAGTGAAAAACCACTTCCCAACGGCCTACGTAACTGCAGAGTTAACCACCAGGCCACTGCTGCCTATCATTTCAAGAAATGGTAGTTGCACCATATTCATGTGTTTTAGCCTGCAGATGCAGACGACCTCCACCCTGCACGCCCTTTTCTTTGCACCATGAAGTGCACTTCAGCACACAAGTGCAAGCAAACACACATGGACGGCACTGAAATTTCACACTGAAGATCTGCACGCTCTTCCCTTTGCACCACAAAGTGCACTTCCGCACACAACTGCAAGCAAACACACATGGACAACATTGAGATAATACATTTAAGGTCTGCACGCTCTTCCCTTTGCACCACAAAGTGCACTTTCACACACACAACTGCAAGCCTCCACACATGGACGGCACTGAGATCAAGTACTCACTGAATATCTCACACTCACACAGCAGGTGTAACCTGATCACATGGTTGTGGTCACACTAGCCACCTGCAACAGGCCATCTGCACCCATATACAGACGATTTATCCGTACCTATGTTCCTTGTCCTGCAAGTACCTGTCGACATCTTTTGGTAAAGCAACGTACGAGAAGTGCCGACAAGTCTTCCTTATTACATTGCGAATGTGTAGGGTTGGCTAGAACCGTATATATACACCGTATATGACCGTATATTTGATGGTTTCCCTGCCAAAAATACCGTATATACACCATATATATATGGTTCTGGCCAACCCTATGAATGTGAAGTTTTGTAGAACAGTCACTAACAAATGCGCACTCCAACACATTCCAACTGGCTTCACAAACTCCAACAAACCTCACACTCTCTGACATAATTACACTCACACAGTTGACTGCCACAGCCGAATGGTCCTCACAAACTCCAACAAACTTCACACTCTCTGACATAATTACACTCACACAGTTGACTGCCACAGCCGAATGGTCCTCACAAACTCCAACAAACTTCACACTCTCTGACATAATTACACTCACACAGTTGACTGCCACAGCCAAATGGTCCTCACCAACTCCAACAAACTTCACACTCTCTGACATAATTACACTCACACAGTTGACTGCCACAGCCGAATGGTCCTGTCCTTGGAACCTGATGCGATCAGAGCGTGCGTGGGCGAGTAGGCCACTGAATATACTGCACCCTACAGTGTGTGTGTATGTGTGTGTGTATGTGTGTGTGTGTGTATGTGTGTGTGTGTGTGTGTGTGTGTGTGTCCATGTGCTCTGTAAAGCGGAAGACCCGTTGTCGGGGGGCTTTGAAGATCATTTAGGCCACTTGCCCAGCAAAGCGTAAGGCTCGTTGTTGGAGGGCTTTGGAGTCGAATTACCCCTTTTCCTTTAATGGTAAAGAAGAGGTTAGGTACGTGATACCACATTGGCACATTTCCCGTTTGGAGCACCGTAAGGGAGTAGGTTTTGCTGCCAGCTTCATCTTACCTTCTTTTCCGCTGTGGGGGTCACAGACACATTTCTAGAGTTGACCAGAACCGTATACACACACCGTACATTTGGTGACCTCCCTACCAAATTACCGAGTATACACTGTATATAGTATATACAAGGTTCTGACCATACATATCACATTTCCTAAAGCTGCTGCAGCAGCCAGTTGGCCGTAACGACCAGCCTGACCAAAACATTCGCCCTCACCTTACGCACCGCAAAGCGGTAAGCCTGCTACTCAGAGGCTTCTACACAATTGGTTTCACAAGCACACACTCTATGGTATCATTGCCACCATTTCAAGGGCTTGAGGCCTGCCCCTTCAGTTGTGATTTAATCAAAGAAAAGTGACACTGGCAGGATTGCTCACCTTGTGCCCCGCAAAGCGACAGGCCTGCAGCTGGGGCTTGAAGTTTCATACACAGGCACAGCAGCGTCTTATGTATAACGGCTGGTCTTGTATACAACAGCTAGTCTTATATACAACAGCTGGTCGACCAACACAGCCGCCCTCACCTTTATGTCCAGCGAAGCGGTAAGCCCGCAGCTGGGGCTTGAAGTTCCATACATGGGCACAGAAGCATCTTATAAAACAGCTGGTCGACCATCACGGCCGGCCTTACCTTATGTCCAGCGAAGCGGTAAGCCCGCAGCTGGGGCTTGAAGTTCCAAACCATGACACAGCTGTCAAGTGAGCCTGAGATGAGTTGCTTCATATTGTTGTTGAAGCATACTGAGGTCACAGCGTCCTTGTGCCCGCGGAAGGAGCGCTCCAGGGTGGGGTCATCAGGCTGTGTGTGTGTATGTGTGTGTGTTTGTGTGTGTATGTGGTGTGTATGTGGTGTGTGTGTGTGTGTGTGTGTGTGTGTGTGTGTGTGTGTGTGTGTGTGTGTGTGTGTGTGTGTGTGTGTGTGTGTGTGTGTGTGTGTGTGTGTGCATGCGCATGTGTGTGCATGCCCACGCGTGCATGCATGTCCCCCTCCTTCTTAATACACAAAATAGGGAGCTACCAATGACCGCTGAGCGTTGCTCAGCATGATGATGCGGGTCCGAAACGAAAAAGTAGGAGCAATTGGGCTCTTGTTGACCAACGCAGCTGTCAGTCACATGTAAAGGCACAGCAATGGCCTGATTGCACCGATACATTGTGCATATAAACATTCATTCACCCATCAAGCATTGCCTTTTGCTTCACTTGCACAGTCAAGTCTGCTCCGCAGCTGTCAGAGGAAAGCAGTTGAGGAATCTAGTCCCAATGTCACTGGTAGGAACGCTTATTGCATTATGAATTCATCTCATCCTGTTCCTTGTGAGACTGTACTCGCTCATTCTTGAGACTGTGCTTGCTCATCCATTACCTGTCCGCCGATCTCTAAGGGCGTCGCCATTTGCCTTTTGTTGATTTTAGGAACACGTAGAATCACTAGGTACACGGGTCTACGAAATCTGGTTTGCCACTTGCTTTCCTGCCTTTCAATCGTATTGTGTTCAAATTTATAACTTATATTTATATAATTTATACGGTAATTATTATTGAGGGTTTACCTTTGCTGACGTAATGCATACTACTGCTAGGCAATCTGTTTTTTGGACAGATTGCATATAAACATTTTCATTTCACATGTGCCTGAGTTCAACAGTCCACGAGATTCCCCAATAAACATGATTGCAACATGATTGTGTGTCCTCAGTTCGCATGATGCGCATGCGCTCAATTACTCCGGCTGCGGAAGATGTCAGCAATGGTGAGCTCTCTTGCTTGTCGGGCAAGACTTTGTTCAGGTGCTTCCAATAGGTTCCTCTCGATGCTTGCACGGATACAAATAGTTCCTACGTGGGTGCTTTCTGCAGATCCTGTGTATAATTCCTCCAAAGCTGCCAAGGTACGCTCTTGTGCAAATGCTATGATATAACTCAATGAAAGCTGAAAGAAAACCGGCGCCTCGTATTACGCCAAAATAGCACTTCACTTATCGCTTGTGAACCGCACTGGTACGAAACAGGCACGTGCATGCGAAATACTCGTACATGGTGCTATCACCTGAAAGACACATATCAAAACACTGCTCACAAATGCACCTTTGCACAATTATGTAAATCGTAGCGGGCAGAGGGAGGAGGAGCAGGAGGACTCGGCAGTAACGGACGCACCTCGATGCGCCAGTCCGTGTTCAACCTTGTGAACTGTATACTGGGGGCAGGTGCGTGCGTGCAAGTGTGTGTATGTGTGTGTGTTTGCTTGTGTGCGTGTGTGTATGTGTGTGTGCCTGTTTGTGTCTTTTTGTGTGCTGTGTGCTGTGTGTTTGTGTGTGTATGTGTGTATCTGTTTGTGTGCATGTGTGTGTGTATGTGTGTGTATGTGCGCACGTCTATGCATGCTTGTGTTTGTATATTGTGCATGCTTATTATGAGTTGTTTTGGTGCTCTTCTTTCAGCTCAACAGCAAAAGGCTCAACAGCGAAACTCTCCTGCAGCTGTCCATCTAGCCAAGATTTTAAAATCCTGTTGGACAATTGAGCTGCCCGCACTACCAAGGTAGACAAATAAATCACTATATAAAGTGCGCTACGACCTCTGGAACGCCACACGTACACTAACACAAACACACACAAACACACACAAACACACATGTTCAGAACTACATACGCGCATGCAAGTGCACACACACGCACGCACAAAAACGTGCACACCCAAGTAAACAAACACCCATGCACAAATGCACACATTCACAGGTCTACTTGGATATCCTTATTGCTTTCGGTGAGTTTGTTTACGCCCTTATTTTTACCTGCCCATCTTGTTGCCAAATAATCAAGCTAACCTTTATATTTGGGGTCAAACATGAGGGAGAGGGAGACTTTACAATTTACCCGGTACCAGTAGCTTCTTTCCTTATTTATTGTGGCAAGTGGTTTTTCGCTGCCTGTGGATTTTTTCTTTTCTGTCTTTACATGTGCCCTTTTTGATTTTCTCGTAACACCCTCACAGCATCGCTTGCACATTGTCAGAAGATTCTGTGGTTGCACATTGTCAGAAGATTCTGTGGTTGCACATTGTCAGAAGATTCTGTGGTTGCACATTGTCAGAAGATTCTGTGGTTGCACATTGTCAGAAGATTCTGTGGTTGCACATTGTCAGAAGATCCTGTGGTTGCACATTGTCAGAAGATTCTGTGGTTGCACATTGTCAGAAGATTCTGTGGTTGCACATTGTCAGAAGATTCTGTGGTTGCACATTGTCAGAAGATTCTGTGGTTGCACATTGTCAGAAGATCCTGTGGTTGCACATTGTCAGAAGATTCTGTGGTTGCACATTGTCAGAAGATCCTGTGGTTGCACATTGTCAGAAGATCCTGTGGTTGGAAATGGTCGGCTAGATTCTGTGCGTACATGCGTTGTACATAATTGTTCGTGATGTGCTTGAAGGTTCAGGCTAAGCCTCAAAGTATGTGTGCTCTGTTTCTAGCCTCAAACCTATCTTGAACATTAACCATGTTCTGACCAACTTTAAATGTACATGTAGGCGGGAAGCTTGTATGTACGCGTGTACAGTACGTAACAAGCAAGCAAGCAAATGTTCCTGTCAAACAACACCTTGGACTCTGACCGTGCTCGCAAACCAAGCATTTGGTTCTTACTAACCCTACATGTGTGTGTGTGTGTGTGTGTGTGTGTGTGTGTGTGTGTGTGTGTGTGTGTGTGTCAGGTCTACAGGCATCGTGCTGTCCACGGTCATCATGCTGGTGTGTATGCTGGCATGCCGCTTCTCCTACCTCCTGCTTCTGTACTGCACCCAACTCAACAGCAAACGTTCGTACGAGGACTTGACGGAGCAGGTACGTGCAAGCAAGAGCGTGCGGATGTGCGTGTGTGCATGCGTGTGTGTGTGTATGTGTGTGTGTGTGTGTGTGTGCACTGCTGCGGCCAACCAGGGCTGCGCAGTGGCTGACCAAGCAACTCATCTCTGTGTGTGTGTACATTCCCCTTCTCACCACTCCTTGGAACGTTGCGCAATTACGCAGGCTGTGGGCCGCCACGGCCGCACCCTTGTGTACGTGTGCACTGCTGCGACCAACCTGGGCTGCATAGTGGCCTTCCTCAACATCTTAGCAGACGTGATTTCCTCAGTAGCTGGTACCATAATCCCACCAGGGGCAGAGCCGTCACGCAGCACATACCTTGCAGGTGTGAAGCTGTTTTTTTTATGAGTGAGCTGCTCTATGAGTAGGCTGTGTATAGCGTCATTCCATCTGAAGCAGAGAAAACCATGCAGCACGTACCTTGCAGGTGTGGAAGCTGTTGGTTTTTTATGAATTGTGAGTGTGCTGCATATAAGCTGTGTTGAGCGTCATTCCATCAGGAGCAGAGAAAACCATGCAGCACGTACCTTGCAGATGTGAAGCTTTTGGTTCTTGTGATGTTGTGCGATGTCGTTAAGGTGCGCAGATGTTGGTATTTGTGATTTTGTAAGTGTGCTGGCATGTAAGCTATACGTGTAGTGTCATCTCTACAGGGGCAGGGCTGTTCTCTTGGGCCGTTTTCTTGGGCAATACTGTGAGGGACAACACGCGCACACATGCACACACAAACACACACACACACACATACACACACATACAGGGCGTTCCTGGCGCCATTGCTGGTGGGCTCATTGTAAAAACAAAGCATGCGCACATATACATACACACGTACAGGAGCTACCTTCCTGGGTGCCCTTCTCTTGGGCCTCATTGTAAAGGACAATTCACACATACACATACACACACACATACAGGAGTGACCTTCCTGGGCGCCATTCCTGTTGGGCTCATTGTCAAAGACAGCCGCATCATCTCAGCCTTTTCCACTGTGTGTGTGGCATTCATGCTCACGTTTGGGGGCCTCATCGGCCTGTTTGCCTTCCTCCCAGCACCTGTGCAAGGTGAGCTTGTTTTGTGTTTGTGCTGGCAATGGTGATGGGAGTGTGTGTGGCATTTATGCTCACGTGTGGGGCCTCATCAGCCTGTTTGCCTTCCTCCCAGCACCCATGCAAGGTGAACTTGTTTTGTGTTCGTGCTGGGTATGCAGAGTTTTTGGCGTTCATGCTCAATTTGGATGTGGGGCATCATTATAATCTGCCTTCTTTTAGCACATGCTTACAGTGCAATTGACGCATCTCCTGCATTCTTACAAGGTCTCATAATTTGCTCAGTGACCTGAAATGGATTCTTTCTTAAATGCCTGCTTCAAGGCTGCAGGTAAATATGCATACACTCGCACATAGGAGTTACACCCCTATCCTTTCATCTTTACACTCCTATCCTTTCATCGTTGCACTCCTATCCTTTCATCTTTAGGTGATCTAATTTGTGACCTGAATTGATTTCTGGTCACAAATGCCTGCTTCAAGGCGGCATATGAATATACATGCACCCGCACACAGGAAATAGACACTCTTATCCTTTTGTTCTTTGGTGCAGCCATGTTGACAAGTCTGAATGGACTTTTTGTGTTGCTGCAAGGCTTGTATTGTAAAGCAATATCACGTGCTCTTAATTCACCTCGACCTGTCATTGAAAAGCGATAGCAAGGGCTTTTAATTTACCTCAACCTGTTATTGAAAAGCAATATGACGTGCTTCTAATTCACCTCAACCTGTTATTGAAAAGCGATATCATGTGCTTCTAAGTCACCTCAATCTGTTATTGTAAAGCAATATCACGTGCTTTTAATTCACCTCAACCTGTTATTGAAAAGCGATATCACGTGCTTCTGAGTCACCTCAACCTGTTATTGTAAAGCAATAGCAAGTGCTTTTAATTCACCTCAAACTGTTATTGAAAAGCAATATCACGTGCTTTTGAGTCACCTCAACCTGTTATTCTGTTATTGTAAAGCAATATCACGTGCTTTTAATTCACCTCGACCTGTTATTGTAAAGCAATATCACGTGCTTTTAATTCACCTCAACCTGTTATTGAAAAGCAATGTCACGTGCTTTTAACTCACCTGCTGCCGCAGTCCCATTATTGGCGCCCTGGCAGACTGCCGGTGGCCTTTTCTGTCGTCAAGAACAGCTTCATGGCACACCCCTACACACACACACACACACACACACACAAACACACACACACGTACAACACACACACATGCAAACACACACAATCACACACATGCAAACACACACACAATCACACACATGCAAACACACACACACTCACTCACGTTATTCACACATACACACTGCAGCTGCCGCAACTGCGGTGCAAATGTGGCGTCCAGACGGACTGCTGGTGGCCTTTCCGGTCATGGCTTACAGCTTCACAGCACACCCTTGGTACTTGGGCGTCTTCACCAACATGCAGGCTCCGTCTGTGCGGCGCATGACCAGCGTGACTGATGCGGTGAGGCATGCTTTTTTGGTATTCACCGCAGGGATTACTTGAAATATATGGCGTATATACACGGCTTTCTTTCTCTGTGAATTACATGACCAGCGTGACTGATGCGGTGAGTCGTGTTTTTTGATCACATTCCAGCCTTCTCTGTAAAGCACATGACAAGCGCGACTGATGCGGTGAGTCATGTATTGAGTCATGTATTTTTTCACTGTCTGTGTGGCGCATGACCAGCGTGACTGATGCGATGAGGCATGCTTTTTTTATCACTTTCCTCTCTGTGGAATTACATGACAAGCGTGACTGATGCGGTGAGTCGTGTATTGAGTCATATTTTTTATTAATCACTTTTTTGTCTAACACATGACCAGCATGACTAATGCGTTGAGGCATGCTTTTTTTATCACTTTCCTTCCTTCTCGGTAAGTCACGTGACAAGTCACATGACCCTAAACCCAACTTTCCGTAGTTGCCCACAAATTCCAGCTTCCGTGTTTGTCTCTACCAACATCTCTCAGATCAAGGGTCGCAGAGACGGAGTCTCATAAGGGGCACCTCCATTGATACCTCTCAGATCAACAGTTGCTACAGAAACAGGATGTCGCAAGGGGAACCTCCATCGGCATTTCTCAGATCACGAGATGCTACAAGAACAGAATGTTGCAAGGGGAACCTCCATCGGCATTTCTCAGATTAAGAGTTGCTACAAAAACAGAATGTCGCATAGGGCACCTCGCTTTATACGTATTCCAAGTTCGTTTTCCAAGCAAACTGTTTCCCTTAGCAAGGGTATGCTTTCCTTCCTTTGTTGCCCACTCCTGTCATCCTAACCTCACACACACACACGCACACACACGTACGTCATGCTTGTCTATTTCTCTGCAGTCGATGGGCCTTGCTGCATGTCTATACTTCATTGTTGGCTGCTGTGGATATCTGACCTTCAAGGACCGTACAGCTGGAGACCTGCTTCGAAACCTGGGTGCCGCGCACGTCGTTGTAAGTGGTATTTTGGGTTATCGTAAGAACCAGCTGAATATGTTTGCTGAGTGTCAAAGGCTTGATAGGACACGTGGTTTGACATGAGCGTGTGTGACATAATTAGTACCTTACCTTTAAGGACTGTGCGGCTGGAGACCTGCTATGAAACCTGGGTGCCGTGCACGTCGTTAATGCCGTGCTTTGTTTCCAGGGTTATGATAGCAACACTATGTTCGGAGCTGGGCGGCAACTCTTGAACAAGGAAGTTCCGTTCAGTATGCTTAAACAGTGCGTGACGTGGATATATGTGTGTGTGTGTGAGTGCGTGTGCATGTCAGTGTGTGCACATGTGTGTGTATGTGTGTGTGTGTGTGTGAGTGCGTGTGCATGTCAGTGTGTGTGCGTGTGCGTGATGAGTGCGTGTGCATGTCAGTGTGTGTGTGTGTGTGTGTCTATACGGGCCAATGTGTGGATATACGGGCTTTTCATCCCTCTTTAGCCCTTGGCTGGAAGTGTATCTTAAGTTGTCATGGCCATAATGCATACAATGTAATGATCATATCGCTTATGTTCTTCATGGCTGGCTATATTTTGATAGAGGGGTAGCTATTTTGTGTATGTTAGCCTCCGATTGACATTGGTTCCCCTCACGTGCGCCAATAGAGTTGCCCCTTCTCAATTTTGAGCAGCCTTTTCACACACAAATACACACATGGACGCATACACACACGCAAATAAATGCTCTCACCCTCCCCCCCCTCCACCCCGCACACACACAAGCACACACACACACGCACACATACACATACACGCACACACACATGCACACACACACTACAAACATAGGGCTTGCGTGGCATGTACGAGCGCTCCCTTAAGCTTTGCTACGGCCTGTCTATCCTGGGGAGTGTGCCCTTGGTGATTATGCCTTTCTACAACATACTCATGCCATTGCTGGCTCCCTGTGCTCCCATCCAGACGCACGCCCAAGCCCACGAAGCACGCTGGTGAGTGGAACATGTGTATATGGGGTGGGTGTGGGTGTGGGTGTGGGTGTGGGTGTGGGTGTGGGTGCGGGTGCGGGTGCGGGTGCGGTCGCGGGTGCGGGTGGAGGAGCGGGTGGGGGT
>Ga0307947_1002210_pt1 | contig 15597 bp, 14 predicted proteins | sample OrgLakmetagen232_FD_201840 | JGI IMG/M metagenome (GOLD analysis project Ga0307947, IMG submission 201840) | Saline water microbial communities from Organic Lake, Antarctica - #232 | ecosystem: Environmental > Aquatic > Non-marine Saline and Alkaline > Saline | place: Antarctica: Organic Lake...
GGGCGCGGGCGCGCGCGCGAGAGAGAGAGAGAGAGAGAGAGAGAGATGGAGAGAGAGAGAGAGAGAGAGGAAGGCTTTTCAATTGGGATCAGGTGGTTGGGAGGTAGAGGCCTGCACACCACCAGGAAGACTGCTCAGACATTCTTAAGGGTTGCGTTTGATGTCGCGCCTGGCTTGAATAAATTGTTGTCGCGAGTCTAATTGCATCTGTAAGCTTACTTTTCTCATGAGTGTTGTGATATGCAGACCGGCTATGCAGTGGGTCAGTTGTATGGCTCTGTAAATGGTGCCTGTCGCTTCTAGTAGGATGGTGTGGAAAACATTGCAATAACCTTTTCAAGCCAACAGCATCTCAGGATCTTTTTTTGATCTATGTGTCGGAAAGTTTGATGGGGCTTGCGTTAGAAGCTAATTGGCACTGTTAAAGGGGCCCATGTAACTAGGCAACCATGCGCATGCAACACAGAGTTTGCAGTAACGATGAGAGTATTAGATAATTGACAGGATGTCCACCACGGCCCCTGCGCCGCATGTAAGTAAAAGCTCGTCATTGTGCTGGTGGAAGATCTTGTGCATTGGTTGGAAGAGATCAACGTAGCAAAATCAATCTCCTAGGCAAAGGCTTTTCGCCTGGGGGCAGCAGGATGTAAAAATTGTTTTGTCTCCATTATCCTAGGCACAAGTCAGCTGCCTGATCAGCATGTTGTCCATCACGCACCACTCCATACCATGCTCACCACTCACACATCATCGCAGGGTACTGAGCACAGGCAGCACAGGCAGCCTGTGAGAATGCCTCGCTCTCTCTTGCTCACCCCCTCAGTAAGTGCCCGGTTTCTGTGTAAATGTGTGCTTGATGTGTGAGAGTGGGAAGTGCAAAGGGATGGCGCAGATGATTGATGCAGTAGTAGGGCTAGGTATTTTGAATGGCTTTGTGAGGGGAGCTGTCTTCTAATCACTCTGAACTTCTTCTATTTGCACTAATCCACATTGATCTGCTTGTGACCATGGGTTATTGCTTGCTCATATTTATGCCATCCCATCTCCTGCTACTCGGCACACACAAACACACATACACACACAAACACTTGTTCGCATTTTTTAGGTGTACAAGAGGTGCAGCAGCGGTAGTGACGCATCAGCGTCATCATCCCTACGGGATTCTTCATTCGGCTTGTAAATTTCGACCTGCACCCCCAAACAGTCTAACCATGAACCACAAGACTTCCAGGGCAGCTGCCATACAGTTCGCAAGTAGCCACAGGCATCTTTATGGTACATGGTTGCTAGCTAGGGCCTACCATATATTAGAAAGCAATTGCATTCCTCGGGCTATTAATGAGTCAAATCAGGGATTTTCCCCTTTGTTTTTGGGTTACAATGGCTTCCATGCTTTCTATCTGCAATCAGGCTATTAATTGAGCAATCTGCCAGCTGATCTTTTGTTTCAGCAAAATCGCTGTCAAAACTATTTACACACTGGCAGATGTGTTAGCTCGGTCACCCTTGGAGACAGTCTGTTCTACTCCGGCTCGGCTCCACCAAATGTTGGAGGCAAATTTACACTTGGCCAACCATCCGGGAAATAACACCCAAAAACTCTGCCAAAAGGTAAGGTTACATCGCTATATATGCCTCAGGGGCATCTGAGCGGAAGCTTGGAAAAAGCCTGTAACCACACCTATCTAAACAAAAGGGGAAGCGTCTATGATAAGCAAGAGAAGAGACGGGAAAAAAGGCCTAGATTGGAGAAGAAAAGGAGAGTCAAGTATGGCTTAAGAACTAGCAGAAAAAGGTTTGTTCTGAGCACAGAGGGTTCTGAGGAAGCGCGCAGTGCTAGTGCCCCACAGAAGACATGAAGAAAGTCAAGCCAGCTCTAGAAACCAGAAGCAGGGCAGCAGGCGCCTAACTAGAAGCATCATGCTGGGCATCATAAACAGACTGGCTCTAATTCAGCACTAGCAGAAAGTCCACTGCTTCTTATCTACTCGAACCACAAACTCATCCAAGAAACTCTGAAAGGGATCGCAAATTCGCCGCAATTTGCTCACGGCTGGCTATATAGCTCCTCTCTGGTGCTGCTTGCGTGAGAGGTGCTGCTGGCTTTGGTGCTGCTGCTGGCTTTAGAGGTGCTGCTGGTTGAGAAGAACTCTGCCAAAAAAGTTAGAGAAATCTGCCTACAAAAAACTGAACACTGAACTGGCTAAGGTAAGGTAAAGTAAGGTTACATCGCTATATATGCCTCGAAGGGCATCTCAGCGGAAGTTTGGAAAAAGCCTGAAACTACACCTGGCTAAACAAAAGAAACAGAAGCTAAAGGAAACATGAACTGATGTAGCTAGAAGAGGAAAGTGTATAGAAAAAGAGAACGTTTGTTTTGAAGAAGCGCGAAGAGAAAGCATCAAGGAGGACAAGGAAAAAGATGTTGATACGTCTTAGGATGTGTGTGTGCATAAGAAGCCTCAGTCAGAAACAGGAAACAAGAGGCTGAGAGAGCCTCACAAAACCAGGAGTGCCAAGAGAACAAGTGCAGCGGAGCAGAAGAGATAACAAAGGACGGATGAACTGGCTAAATAACTGAAATCCCTCCGAGAAGAGAACAAGGAAGCAAGATAGCAGCTGGGCCGTTGAACACCATACCTGCCAATTAAAACAGCAGGAAGCAAAAGTTGAGAGGAAGAGGGGAAAACTTGGCCTAAACACTGACTAAAGATCAGGAGTAGGATGCTTCCCACTGGAAGCTGGAAGAGGAGTATACAACAAGTATGCTAAAACTGGAAAGACAAGTCGTCCAACTGGTCGTCCTTCTAGGAAACCTAGGCAGGTTAGGACTATGGCAGGACGTCCTGGTACTTATGCTGGCAAGTTTAAGGACTTGAGAGAAGCTAGGGGACCTAGTAAGTTTGAGAAAAAGGGACAAGTCAATCACAATTGCATGGAACTCAAGAGCAATCTGACTGTGAGTGGATCGGTTTCCGATCAGCTACACGTAAAGAGTTAGGTTATGATATGGGAGTAGCAATTCTACGATACATCATGGGTAAACACTTTGGACTTTGTTATGGCAACGTGGAAGATGATGCAAGTATTGGTAGTAACTTGAAGAATAGGAAGTATGCTTCCCACAGCACGCACAAGCAAGCTGTGGCAAGACAGTTCCAACTGACATTTGGTTGCACTCGCCTCCAAGAACGTGAGTACTTCTGCAGCAAGCTTGTCGGAATGTAGTAGAACGTTACCAGCCTGGCTTACCAGACTTACTACTCGGTTACCAATTCCTGGCTTGCTGGTAACCACCGTAAAGTAAGCGGTGGTAAGCGGTGGTTACCAGTAAGCCATGGTAACTGAGGTTAGTAAGCGGACATTTATGTGGTTACTGAAGGCGCTTACCATGGCTTACCAGTAACCACCGCTTACTGATCACTTACTAGTAAGCAGAAGTAGTAAGCCAGGGTTCGGCAATGATTTGCGCTTACTGAACTGCTTACTGGTAAGCTAGACTAGTAAGCCTCGGTTACTACATGGCTTACTGGTAACCAAAGCAGCAAGCCATTGAATATGCTGGCTTACTAGTAAGCTAGTAAGCCACACTGGTAAGCCATATTTGGCCAAGATCTGTGCTTACTGAACCGCTTACTGGTAAGCAAGATCAGTAAGCCTCGGTTACTACATGGCTTACTGGTAACCGAAGCAGGAAGCCATTGAATATGCTGGCTTACTAGTAAGCCACACTGGTAAGCCATATTTGGCCAAGGTCTGTGCTTACTGAACTGCTAACTGGTAAGCCAGACTAGTAAGCCTCGGTTATTACAAGGCTTACTGGTAACTGAAGCAGGAAGCCAATAAATAAGCTGGCCTGAGACTCCGCGGCAATAATGACGCCACCAGCATCAAGATCAGGAAGGGGCGCGGGGATTTAGGGGAAGGGGGACGGGGGACGGGGGGGGCTGAGGAGAGAAGGTTTGACCAAAGAGAAGCCGTTTGGCCAGTTTTGTACCTCGAAAGTTAAATATTATTAGCGATGGAGCTCATTACACACACGCGCGCGCGCATACACACATATACATACATACAAAAAAAAAAACGCACACACATACAAACACACACAAACACACACACACGCACACACACACATACACACAAACACACAAACACACACACACATACACACACATACACACACGCACACACAAACACGCACACGCGCACAAACACACTCACACACACACACACACAAACACATACACACAGAGGTTAAATTATGAATTATTACCTGTGCGTATTTCCTGTGCGTATTGTTGCTTAAGGTTTTAACGTTTGCAAATACATGCGTCTATTTGTGGCAAATTATGCTACCCTTGTGAAAAGCTGTTTCAACCAGCGTTGTCACCCTGAATTTAGGTACACCTTTTATGCTGCTCTGACACATAACACATAACACACTCAATGCAGCACTTCATCAGGGGGCCATGGTCACAAAGAAAAATGGCACGTGCTGGACTTGTTTTGGTATTGAAGCAAGTGGCATCGTGCTGCCACCAAATGCGACAGGCTTTTCTGTCTGCCACACAGTGTATGGCAACACATGTGCGAGCAGCAAACCACACATTCAGGGATGCGTAAGTTAATACGACTAATATTGGTGTGTGCAAAGTTTGTCATAACTTACAAAGCCTACGAGGAATGCTCCCTTTTTCCAAAACAAAGGCGTATACACACTTTCACTCCAGTGAGTTTACCTAGTATGGTGCCCATGCTCACGACCCTTTGAAAGGGATAGAATAGCTGATGAAGAGTGCAAAGTAAGAGTTGCAGGCTGCTCAAGATTGCATGGCTCAGAGAGTGAAGAATCGAATTGGCTAATTACATGGAAGACTAGCTGCAACAAGTGGGATCCAGGGCCTAAATTCATAAGAGGGACTTGCGATGAGATGATAAGGCAATACAAGGCTACAGGTAGGACTTGGCACATGTTGGAGCATAGTACAGGTCTTTGATATATGCCTGACATAAACAAGGGCAGAATGCCACCCATGGAGGCTGGACCAGGTGGGGGGAGTGTTACATGTGTACATGTGTACACGTCCTCACTGTAAAGATGTACAACTAATTGGGGGCTATCCCAACAGTGATCTGTGAAGCTGGTTTAACTCAAGAAGAATTTATTTTGAGGGTAATACATAGGGGAGATAGCAAGTTGAACTCCCTACTACGTGAGTAAATAAAGGAAATTCGAAAGAAGAAAGGCAGCAAAAGAGGCTGGTTGGACAGGAGAGAGGAGGCGAGGGGGATGGTTTTTGAGGGAATAAGGTTCAGGCGAGAAGGAAGTTTAATTGAAGTAGCATAACATGCCACCCTGTTGCCGTAGCTGTTGGAAAGAAAGGCAAGTATTGTGCACTCTCCGCTCTTAAAGCCGCAGTCATGCTGGCTACGTAGTCACTGCAGCGTTTCTATTTTTTGTTGCATATAGGCAGCTTTCCATCTCTCCTTGATCATGATTATCATTATTATGGATCAGGCTGTGCCCTGCGTGTTAACGTCCTGCTAGTTCAGCAGCGCAATACAACTGTTTGTTGCTGCCGGCTTACTATGGTCACTGATCCATCCGAGTTAGCTAGCTGGCTTACCAGGCCGCTTTCCAATTACCAAAAAACACCTCGGCTACTTAGTAAGCGATGCACTGCCTACCAAATTCCGTTGGATCAGCCACATAATACATCCATGGGTTACTGCTGACTTACTATGGTTACTGATCCAGTAAGCCAGCTGGCTTATCAAGCCGCTTTCCAAGTACCAAAAAACACCTCGATTACTTAGTAAGCGATGCACTGCCTACCAAATTCTGTTAAATCAGGCACATAATACATCCGTGGGTTACTGCTAGCTTACTATGGTTACTGATCCAGTAAGCTAGCTGGCTTACCAAGCCGCTTTCCAAGTACCAAAGAACACCTCGGTTACTTAGTAAGCAATGCACTGCCTACCAAATTCTGTTAGATCAGGCACATATACATCTGTGGGTTACTGCTGCCTTACTATGGTTACTGAACCAGTAAGCTAGCTGGCTTACTAAGCCGCTTTCCGAGTACCAAAAAACACCTCGTTTACTTAGCGATACACTGCCTACCAATTTCTATTGGGTTAGCAACCTAATGTATTTGTGGGTTACTGCCGGCTTACTATGGTTATTACTACTCGAGTAAGCTAGCTGGCTTACCAGGCCGTCTTCTAAATTCTTTTGAATTTTAGTTGGAAAAAAACCGCCTTCCAAGTCGGTAACCCAGCCGCTTACCGCCCGCTTACTACCTTGGTAATCGAGTCAGTAAGCCTGGTAAGCCAGGCTGGTAACGTTCTACTACATTCCGACGCTGCTGAGTACTCTGCAGATCACTCATTGGCTTGCTGCTTCCTTCTTGATCTATCCAGGCTTGTAATGGACATAAAAATTGCAATATCCCAGCTTGCCCATGCTCTTAGAAACAGTGGCACAATTCGGTACAAGTAGTCCTTTCAAGGTTTACAAGGTTAACAAAAAACAGGCCTTCAGTCAAGACGTGCGACTGCTAACCTCGGCACTTTTCGGTACAAGTAGTCCTTTCACACCACTTTCTTTAGGATTACATAGATCAAGGGAAAATAGCAAAGGTGGTCGACGGAGGACTGAAAAGGGGGTATTTTTGAATTGTTCCCAGAGTATGCGCACCCTAGCTTGCAGTTTCTAAGCTTAGCACCTAGATGCAGCTGCTGATAACACCTGGGCTTACTGCAAATAGGGGTGCACAGGGGCTTACTTACCCCTGTAAGTACGGCAAATAGGGGTGCACCTGGGCTTACTTACTGCAAATAGGGATGCACTGCAAATAGGGGTGCAAACTGCAAATAGGGGTGCACATGTCTAATTGCCCGCGGCGTGAACCCCACTTTTCACCACCAATCTGTCATATCTCACCACCAACTGACCCGATTTGTGTCATTTTTTACATTTTTTACACATTATAATAAAGAATATGATTGCAACAAAAATGGGGCAAAACGGAGCAGTAAATGGCCATGTACCCCATTATGGCCCACTTCCCTTAAAAATCTGCAAAAGGGGTGCCAAAAAGGGTGGAAAACCAAGTTCCACCAAATCCGGTTTTCAGCATATCAAACGATTCCTGATAATAAATGAAGTACTCCTGTCGTGTTTTGAGGTGAAAAGAGGCCCTAGGTAGAGTGTAGTGGCTCAATACGTAAACATCAAGTGCCAAAATTTGAACTGGATTTCTGCCCAGACCACTGGGGCAGTCCATTTGGCCTCAAACTTCATGAAACATTTAGTTATGTATTCGGATACGATTTGCAACGAAAAAGGAACATTTTTAAACCTTTTGCTCCGTCGACCACCTCTGGGGAAATAGCACACCCCTCTAAAGCACATAACCTAGGCCTAGCTAAATACAACAGATCCTGGGCACAGAGCAGCGGTCTATGACCTACCATCCCCAATGCTACAAAGAAAAAAGCGAACCCTACACAGACAGACGGGCAGGGAAAACAGGCAAGGGGTAAGGCAGTATTAAAACGACGTACAACAAAGAGTGTGGCTGACCAGCAAGCAAGAAAGAGAGGCCCCGCACAGGGAGGCAATGCTAAAGGGCTGCAACAACACCAGGCAGAACACCAAACCCCAGGGAGACTGCACACAGAGAGGCAGCACAAACGGCTGCATCAACACCAGGCAGCACAACTCACATACTCACTAGGGGGACAGGCACGCGCTGGAGATGAGGATTGGAAAGTATGGACCATCAACAAACCCACTAAGAGGCCAAGACGAGGGGCGCCACAACCAAAAGAGCAGCTAATAGCCCCCCCGCCACACAGCAAACCCATTGGCCTTCCCGCGGAGGAGCCCATGTGGGGATGGACACTGCCTGGCTCCCTGCGCTGGTGCTGCTGCTGGTTGCTGGCGCCCTACGGCGGCTCTGAGCGGGGACATGGGGGAGGGGGGCTGTGTGGGTGACCCAGTGAAGGACGAAGTGGGCATACCATACGTGGTGGACGGTCTGGGCGAGTTGGGCAGGGGCCTTGAAGAGAGGGTAGTGCTGAATTCTTTCCATGCCCCAAATGCGCAGGCAGGCTTCCCAGGTCTCGTGTCCACACACAAGATAGAGTTGGGTTGGCCTCTGGGTATGGGTGGGGGACGGGGGGACTGGTTACGAGTGAGGTGGTGCGGGAAGCTGATTGGAGGTACATGGGCGGCAGGCATGTGTGGGGGTAGGGGGCCTGGTCCTGCTGTGTGTGGGATGGGGAACCCATGTGTGATGGAGGGTGTGGGGTGTGGGGGAACAGGTTGTGGAGTGACTTCAAAGGCTCGGAGGTCTCCTGATGGCCGTGGGGAAGTGGGTGATGGTGAGATGCTGCAGGCGCAGGTAGCTGGGCGGGGGCCGTAGAATCATAGAATGCTGTCCTCCTGTCCTCCATGGATTGGAGCCAGTAGCCTGGCTGGGTGAGAGGGGAGGGGACGATATTCAGATTATATTGATTTAATATGTATGTGGAGTTGACTGACGCACCACAGCACGCATACATTTGACCCACTAAAAAGTGGCAATTTCTTAGCTTAGCTAGAGCTCAAGGACTTAGGTATTGACAAAAAGTTAAGAAAGTTGCTTTCAAGCTGTGTATGCACTCTGTATTTTACGCTGCTAAACTGGTTCCAAACAAATGTGTACTTTTCAGTACCAACTCTCGCCAGGAGCGGCAGGTTTCAGGCCAAGCCTGCAACCCTCCTGATCCTCATTAATATTTATTTTTTTCTTTGGTGGGGCTCCTTTTCCTTATCTAATGTGGAGGGTGTTCTTTTACTGCCTGCGTAGCTTTCTTTATATTTTATCCTTTCAAACTGCGGAGTTTTCTGCATGCAGAAGAACCCTGCCTCTGTAGGCAAACGACTTTCTGCTCAAAATCAGTGCATGCTTCTTCTCCCAAGCCCCATCCTTCCTGTATTTCTGTAATTTTTGTGTGGCTCTTTTACTTTTGCTTGTGAGTGTGTGTGTTGTTCTTAGACGAGGAGGTCGACCAGTTACCAGTGGCACCATCCTTGAGGCTGCCCCACCGTGTCCTCGAGACTGCCCCAGCAGTGCCAAATCTGTGTTCAAGAGTTCCTGCCTCCTGATTTGTGCACACACACACACCAAAAACTACAGCACTCAGGAGCACACGTGATTTTTGTGTGTGTATGAGCATGTGCATGTTCAAACATCCAGTCTCTTCATTTTGTTCATGACTTTACAGCAACCCTATACCCATTTTACTCGTCCTGCCTGTGTATTTTCCTTTTTCCTTTCTATGAAATGTCCTGCGCTCATTCGGGTGAGTGACTTTTCACTATTATAGATGCTGCAGGCGGCTGCGACACGGATGGGCTACCACCAAATCCACGACAGGACATGGTGAGATAAAGTTGTCTGCTGTGCCTTAAAAGACAATCTTTGTTGCTGAGATCAGTCCAGAGGTGTAATGTCAGACAAAAGGCATCAGTTGATGAGCAGGTGAAGTGGTTGAAATACTTGATAGCTGTACATAACAAGCTTGCTTCAAACGTTGCTGTAGGTTTCCCCCATTAAAACGAGCCATTTAGCCGTTTCACTCTGCAGCCATTACTGTCAGAGGTGTGGAAATGATGCAGAGGGAGCTGAATGAGATAAGAGGGGGAGGAGGAAGGAAGGGAGAGGTTGTTGGAGTGAAACCCCAGCGATGGCCACACACGGGTTGCACACGCATTAGCAGTGGTGGCAGAGGTGAAGAGAGCATGGTGGGGAGCAGCATATCCAACCCTCAGCAGCAGCAGCAGCAGCAGCAGCAGCCACGAGGGAAAGGTCTCCAAGTGGAAAGATGGCCCAACAGGGCAAATTACTAAGATTTTGGTGGTAGGTAGCCCCTTGCACTTGTGAAAAATGAAGTGGCCACCTGCTGTAAGGAACAACACTTAGAATAGCCACCACTCCTTGTGTATAGGTCCTAGATACTGATATATGATGGTTAGCAAAAAAGAAATGTAAAACAGTGTGTAAAGAGTAAGTTTCAATCTGTTTCAGTTTTTTGACGTGTATGCGTACCTGGAAAGCAGGCTTGATATACATGTGTGTGTGTTCCACACCCCTTTCCCCAATGGGTTACATACACACTGCAACACCCTCCTCACTATCCTAGTAGGAGAGATAGGCGCCAAATACAGGAGCCACACGGCAAATTTACTGCACAGCCTTGGAGTAAAAGGTAAAAGGGAACAGGCCGTCAAAAAACACTTCCCAGATTTATTAAGGAAAAGGAGCCACTTTGATACCAGGTACCATAAACTCCCTCACCAAAGAAGAGAGGAAAGTTTAATGATGATCAGGAGGGTTGCAGGCTTGAACTGAAACTGGCTCCTGACGAAAGTTGGTAATGGTAGTGGTAAGGGCACAGTGGTATGTGCAACATAGCAAAAGGGTTATCGATTTTATGTCAATTCTCTGTATTACTGGGTACATATTCTGCATGTAACAGTATTACTGGGTACATATCTGCATGTAACAGTATACAAGTTTAGCAGCCTAGCTAACCAAAAGCATATGAAGCTTGGAAGCAAGTTTCTTAGCTCTTTGAGAATCAAGAGCCGGCTCCTAAAAAGGCTCCAGTGTGTGATTGTTGCAGATGGTGCCACCCACTCCCAAAAGGATGGTGTGGAGGGTAACGGAGGCTCCTTGGAGGATGGAGCAGAGGCCTTTGTGTTGTTCCTGCTTGGCGCTCAGTTGGCTCTGCGGTTTAGTATCCTCACAGTACTTGATCTCGATGAGGTGAATGTCACGCTGAAGAATGCTGGGATCTATGGGTTGGTGCTGTCTGGGGAAGGTGGATCTGCTAATGGCTGGCGGTGCTGCTGAGGTGCTCCTGATCTCCCGCAGCTGCCCCCTGCCTCTCCTAAGATCCCACTCCCCTTTATTGCTATTCTTTTGCTTTTTAGTTTTCGCGGAGATGGGAGCAACCAGTACAGCATCCGGACAGCTGGAGGTAATCCTATTTTTGTTTGAGAAGCAGGGTAGGAAGAGCCATTTTGGTACAATCCTAGTTTCAGCCGTATCGGGAATTGGAAGATTTTGCATAGCCAGCCGTTTGCTGCTATCTATATCCATGCAGACAAAGCAGGATCCTAGGGAGCCTGTCTTGCTGATGGCTTTGAAGATCGTGCTGCATACTAAGTTGTGTCTCTCGGTAATCGTATTTCTTATTTGCGTGTGTTGGCATCCAGAAAGGATGTGGAGAGCACTGTCTAGTTGAGGGCAGAGGGGGAAAGTTAGGCTTATCAAGCGCTTAAACGCTTAAACCATACCACATGCTTTTAATTGTTAAGGGTTCCTATTCTAAACTTCAAATGAATCACAATGATGCACTTGGTTTTAGTAGAAAGTAAGTGTTACTTGCGGCTCCATTAGCAGTGTCATTTTTGATAAGGGTCTGGTAGTATTTATGGCAATTGCTACGGTATTGGCATTTCCTAGTTTGTGAAGGGGGTGCATGTGTGCTTGCAAGGTGTCATGGTAATTGGAAAGGTACCAAAGCCTTGAGGTAGGTGACTGGGCTGCGTTTGGTTATTTTGTATGATCCGGTGTTCTTTATATTCTTTTGCAAGCCAGTAGTGTTGTAGAAGGAATTTCCCTCAGGTCCGGCTGCTGTGATAAAGGCATCCTCAACGTCAGAGTAGGTTGTGACTGATTTTCTAGCAAATTGTCAGCATATTCATTGCCTATAATACCTGCGTGAGATTTGACTTTGCAGAAATGAATGAGCGAAGGTGACTGGTGGATTGCTTTGGCAATTAACTGGGGGACATCTCCCTGGATGTGGTGGCGGTGGAGGTTTGGGTGTGAGAACTTCCTTATAATTTGGTGCATTGAGGTTAGGCTACCTGTGGCTATATGGGAGTAGCCGTGAATGATCGCGGCTGCTGCAGCTGCTAGCTCTGCATGTAAGATAATATTGGTTATACCTACGCCTCTTGGGTTCATGTAATAGGATAAGTTTAAGCAAGGGTGGTGTACACCTGATCCTGTGTCTTGCCCTTCTTCGTATTTCTAAGACTGCCATCAGTGTAGGTCCAGTCCCGACAATCTTGTATTTTACGGATCAAGTTTGGGCTGGAGCTCTGTTGGGTCGCTTTGTTAGAGCAGTGGAATAAGTCCAATGTACTTGTTTTATCTTGGGGGTCTTGTGAGGTTTGACGAAGGTGGTCGTTGGGTAGTTTGCTTATTTTATAAAGACCAGGGGTCTCTTCAGTGCTAAGTGCAGAGGGGTAGGGATCGTTATGAATGCAAATTGGTTTCCCACTTTGCCTCAGGAATTTCTTTGGCAAGATCTTTTAGCCAGTTTTTGTTGCAAGCATTGAGGCAATCTCTGCCTTCAGTATTCCATAGCGGCAATGATATGCACTTTTCAAGTGTGTTTGGGAGGGGCGTCTGTATTGTTCCAGAAGGGTAAATTTGCATGTTGGAGTGATGAGCGATATGGATCCCGATAATTTATATATATGCAGGAATTTGTGTGTTATAAGTATAAGTAAATCAATACACCACCCCACTGCCTTAATGTTGAATGCATTGGCTTGCCAAGTGGACGTCCCCCAATATGTACCTTGTAGTTTTCCCCTCTTGTTTTCTCTTTTTTTTGTTGTACTGGCTAAGTCCAATCTTCACCACTGGTAGTCAAACAGCTGGTTACAACTATAGTACCCTTGCAAACTCTGTATTTCAATTCCGATATTTCAACTCTAGTTGGTTTCCCTGTTAAATTGCAACCTTCCTAGCTTTGAACATCTTGTGCTTCCGCTCAGGTGCTCCTGAGGCATATATAGCGATGTAACCTTACCTTAAATTAGGCCTCTGCACAAGCAAGGTCCAACTACATCCCCCAAAAATTGTCGTTTGCTGGCTCTGAATGGCTGTATCTATAGACTTTTTGCAAACGTGGTCAGGGACATGTTGACGGACTGGGCTCTTGCTGAACATCAAATACCAGACTCACAATTTGGTTTCTGCCCCACATGGAACACCAGCCAACCCCTCTTTATTCTTTGCCACATTCTCGCGACTGCAAAGAAGGAAAAATGGAGGTGTACACTGCTTTTCTGGATCTCTTTGCTGCCTACAACAGTGTTCCAAGAGAGAAGCTTTGGAGACACTTGCAAAAAATAATTAAGCCTAAGACTCCGCAGTATGTGAAAGATATCATTCAACCATGTACACGCACAGGATGCCTATGCCTTCTCATTGATGGCAACAAAAATTCTGAGGAAGTTGCGCCCAACAGAGGCTTGAAACAGGACTGCCCTCTGAGTCCCCTTCTGTACTCCCTTTATAACAATGACATGGACAGATTCTTGACTGTACAGAGAGATGCTGCCACTGCCATGGATTCAGTTCAGATCCCTCACTGTGATTAAGCTAATGACATTGCTCTCACTTCAAACACGGCTGAAAGTCTGCAACTCCAACTGAACAAATTATATGACTATACACGTTCAAAGGGCTCAAGCTGAAAAATGAGCGACCTGCAACCCTGCCTCCTGGTCCCCATTGGTCTTTCTTTTTCGCGGTGGAGGAGCTTTACGGTACTCGGTACCAACGTGGCTCCTTTTCCTTAGTTGATGTGGGGAGTGCCTTTCACTGCCTGCATAGTTTTTTTTTGAACAATGACAACATGGTTTTCTTCAGCAGGAATATTCCTGTGATTCCCACCTTCACGTACGATGGCATACCTCCGGAACTTGTCACTCAATTCAAATACCTTGGATTCACTCTTACTCGTGATGGAAGCATGCACACAGCTGCTGAGAAGACAGGAGACAACTTCAGGTCTACCATTGCCAGAGTTTACAGAACTGGTGACAGCAAGGCTTTGTTGTGGCTTTTCCAAATCATTGCTTTGACAGCTGGTCTGTACGGTTGTCAAGTATGGGCCACTTCTTCTCTGACATATTATTCTGTTGAGGTTTAACGCGTCTGCTTGCCAATGGTGTGTAAGACCTCCGATATAAACCTCAACAGACTCCTCAAAAATCACCCCTACACACGTCCTTCATCACGGCTTCCTGAAAAGACTCCTGAGTGTCAAGTAAGGTACTGATACTCACTGCATGCTCCGCAAAACAGGTCAGATGCCCATTCTTTTTATTGGTTCAGATTAAAACAGTTTGCTCTTATCAAACAATCCTCTTCTTGAGGAAGTTTTGCGGGCGGACCTTTTTATTGCAGACAGGGGTGATACATGAACTTATCTGATTCTGCACGCGTTCCAATATTTCCCCGCGTCTCAGCAAATATTGGATGCCATACGATCTCGCGAGTCTATAAATCTGAAACAGTCCGAGCTCACTATACACAGACATGTCATTGGGGGCTGGAGAGAACTTGACAATTTGACACCACATCAGACTCACCATTTCAGCAGAATTATGAGGAGTTATCACACACATATTGGTGTATCTCTGGGAATTGTTCCTGGTGGGATGACAGAAAAAGAAATCAGAAGCCTGTTTTGATTGCCTCTCTACCTTCGCTTAAAATATTCCAACAATCTCAGCTGTGCACTTTCTTGCTTTCGCCTTTCGCCTTTCTGACCAAAACTTCTGGTCCAGAGAATGCGTCATAACCAGAATAGAAGGCCTTTTGAGCTCAGGATTTGAACATGTAGGATTCACATTTGCATTGGGTAAAAATATTGTATAGACACATTGAACGAAACCAGTTGAACTGTAGGGGCTCTAGGCCACACTCTCGCATAACGCACCATGAAGGAGTGGTGTCCCTGACTCCAAGAATGCACCATTTGCCCTGTGTATGTATTGTGACGACATGCACGCATGCATTTGCAGCACGCACAGCATGGTGACCATATTTCACTCACACAACCCCGTGTACATATTGTGCACGTCCAAATCCACGTTTTTGACCCCCAGGAGTGTGTCTGTGGCGTTGTTTTGTGTGGTTTTGCATCTGTGTTCGCAAGGGCCCAAAAACTTCCATCGTTGGATGCGCTTGCATGCAAGGCCCCTCAATTGTCCAATCCGACACCTCCCACTCGCCATATGCTATGTCCCTTAGGAACACACGCAAAGCATCGGTTGTGCCTGTGTGTGTGCCATTTTACCCCAGGTTTTTGACCCCTAGGAGTGTGCCTGTGGCGTTTGTCTTGGCTAATTTCATTCTTGAAATGCCAGTTTTACACTCAGCTTGCACCCCAGCAGATCAAACCACCATCACCTTGCTCCACACAAATTTAGGAGCAACAGTGTGTCCTTTGTTTTTATTGTAAAGCCATCAGTCTGCTTCTTTGTAAAATGAGAGGTGTGCGAACGCAAGTGTAATAATTGTTAATAACGCAAGCGTGGCCTCCCTTGCAACATAGAACGCAATAATTGTTAATAACGCAAGCGTGGCCTCCCTTGCAACATAGAAAAAAAAATTACAATTATCGACATGGACAAAACAGAGTTTATGAACAAGTGCAAGGCATTCATCGAGCATGAGGTGGACAAATCGAAGGCCCCTGTGATTGAGCACTTTGACTCACTGAAGA
>Ga0307947_1002213_pt1:0-5000 | contig 15596 bp, 21 predicted proteins | sample OrgLakmetagen232_FD_201840 | JGI IMG/M metagenome (GOLD analysis project Ga0307947, IMG submission 201840) | Saline water microbial communities from Organic Lake, Antarctica - #232 | ecosystem: Environmental > Aquatic > Non-marine Saline and Alkaline > Saline | place: Antarctica: Organic...
ACGGCCTCCAGCAGGTGCGCCTCTCGCGTGCCAGGCTCCTTTTCAGCAAACACACACACGCACACCCACACAAATACAACACACACACACAAATACAAAACAACACACCCTCTTGCACGGCCTCCAGCAGGTGCGCCTCTCGCGTGCCAGGCTCCTTAACAGCAATCACACACACACACACACCCACACAAATACAAAACACACACACACACAAATACACAACCACACACCCTCTTGCACAACCTCCAGCAGGTGCGCCTCTCGCGTGCCAGGCTCCTTTACAGCAAACACACACACGCACACCCACACAAATACAAGACACACACACAAATACAAAACCACACACCCTCTTGCACGGCCTCCAGCAGGTGCGCCTCTCGCGTGCCAGGCTCCTTTTCAGCAAACACACACACGCACACCCACACAAATACAACACACACACACAAATACAAAACCACACACCCTCTTGCACGGCCTCCAGCAGGTGCGCCTCTCGTGTGCCAGGCTCCTTTACAGGAAACACACACACACAAATACACAACCACACACCCTCTTGTACGGCCTCCAGCAGGTGCGCCTCTCGCGTGCCAGGCTCCTTAACAGCAATCACACACACACAAATACAAAAACACACGCACACCCACACAAATACAAGACACACACACAAATACAAAACCACACACCCTCTTGCACGGCCTCCAGCAGGTGCGCCTCTCGCGTGCCAGGCTCCTCTACAGCAAACACACACAAATACAAAAACACACGCACACCCACACAAATACAAGACACACACACAAATACAAAACCACACACCCTCTTGCACGGCCTCCAGCAGGTGCGCCTCTCGCGTGCCAGGCTCCTCTACAGCAAACACACACAAATACAAAAACACACGCACACCCACACAAATACAACACACACACACACAAATACAAAACCACACACCCTCTTGCACGGCCTCCAGCAGGTGCGCCTCTCGCGTGCCAGGCTCCTCTACAGCAAACACACAAATACAAAAACACACGCACACCCACACAAATACAAGACACACAAATACAAAACCACACACCCTCTTGCACGGCCTCCAGCAGGTGCGCCTCTCGCGTGCCAGGCTCCTTTACAGCAAACACACACACGCAAACCCACACAAATACAAGACACACACACAAATACAAAACAACACACCCTCTTGCACGGCCTCCAGCAGGTGCGCCTCTCGTGTGCCAGGCTCCTCTATAGCTGTGCTGTGGTTCCACCTTTGGACCGCATTTTTTGCAGCATGAACGCCACGCTCATCAGTCCTGCTGGGAATGGATTGGCTGTAGCCGTATGCCCTGTGTGAATGTGTTTTTGAGCAAGTGAGTGAGGAAGGCGCACTGGACAGCATGTTTTGCAGCATGAACGCCACGCTCATCGGTCCTGCTGGAATGGATTGGCTGTAGCCGTATGCCCTGTGTGGATGTGTTTTTGAGCAAGTGAGTGAGGAAGACGCACTGGAAAGCACGTTTTGCAGCATGAACACCACGCTCATCAGTCCTGCTGGGAATGGATTGGCTGTAGCCGTATGCCCTGTGTGGATGTGTTTTTGAGCAAGTGAGTGAGGAAGACGCACTGGAAAGCACGTTTTGCAGCATGAACACCACGCTCATCAGTCCTGCTGGGAATGGATTGGCTGTAGCCGTATGCCCTGTGTGCTGTGTGCATGTGTGTTTCGGCAATGAGCTTGAAACCGCCACGCCCTGTGACCATTTCTGTGACGTCTCTCATTTCTTCTAGTAGAACATTGGACATCTCTAGCTTCTGTTTCTTTTGTTTAGCCAGGTGTAGTTTCAGGCTTTTTCCAAAATTCCTGAGATGCCCTTTGAGGCATATACCTATAGTGATGTAACCTTACCTTACCTCACCTTACCTAATGCCAGGTCCAGGCTTTTTTTCAAGTTTCTGCCCAGATGCCCCCTGAGGCATATATAGCGATGTAACCTTACCTGACCTTACCTAATTCCAGGTCCAAGCTTTTTTTCAAGTTTCCGCCCAGATGCCCCTGAGGCATAAATAGCGATGTAGCCTTACCTCACCTTACCTAATGCCAGGTCCAGGCTTTTTTTCAAGCTTCCGCTCAGATGCCCCTGAGGCATAAATAGCGGCGTAACCTTACCTCACCTAACCTAATGCCAGGTCCCTGCAAGGTTGCTACACAAGTGGCTACTTTAGCATACTGGCTTGGTAGGTCATGGAGTGGAGAAAGAAAAAAGGAACACGTTTTTGACTGATGGCTTTATATGTAAAGTTGACCAGAACCTATATATGCACCGTGTATGACCGTATGCATGGTGATTTCCCTGCTAAAAATACCGTACGTACACCGTACATGCCTATAATTATATGGTTCTGACCGACCCTATTTATACATAACCTCTGTAGGTCCGCAAGCCTCGCAGCATATGCTGCGATGCTTCCATATGCTGCATCCATATGCTCAAACTTGACAGGGACTGTAGGTCAGCAAGCCTCCCAGCATATGCTGCGCTGCTTCCATATGCTGCATCCATATGCTGCATCCAAATCCATATGCTGCAATGCATCACTATGCTGCATCCATATCCATATGCTGAGATGCATCCATATGCTGCATTCATATCCATATGCTTCAATGCATCCATATGCTGCGATGCTTCCATATGCTGCATCCACATGCTCAAACTTGACAGGGACTGTAGGTCAGCAAGCCTCCCAGCATATGCTGCGATGCATCCATATGCTGCATCCAAATCCATATGCTGCAATGCATTATTATGCTGCATCCATATCCATATGCTGCGATGCATCCATATCCACATCCATATGCTGCAATTCATCCATATCCATATGCTGCAATGCATCCATATGCATATGCTGCAATTCATCCATATCCATATGCTGCAATGCATCCGTATGCATATGCTGCAATTCATCCATATCCATATGCTGCAATTCATCCATATGCATATGCTGCAATTCATCCACAAGCATATGCTGCAATTCATCCATATCCATATGCTGCAATGCATCCATATCCATATGCTGCAATGCATCCATAGCTCGTACGGCACCCCAAAGTAGTACTGTCCCAAGTTCCCTCACTAAAAATAAATCCACCCCACAGGTTGACAAAAGAAAAGGGAAGAAAAGATAAGGAAGCAGGGGAAAAAGAATACTACTAGGTTTGGCCAGAACCATATATTTTTAGGTATATACGGTGTACATACGGTATTTTTAGCAAGGAAGTCACCATACATACGGTCATGTACGGTGCAGATATACGGTACTTACTAATGAACACGGAGTCACTGCGGTACTCCACCACCTCAGGCAGATGAAGAAACAAATATCAAAGAGGAACGGAAGGAAACACTAGTTGAACCAAGTCACTGCCGTCCTCCACCACGCTAAGTCACTGCCGTGCTCCACCAAGTCACTGCCGTGCTCCACCAAGTCACTACTGTGCTCCACCAAGCCACTACCGTGCTCCATTAAGTCAACCATGCCACTGCCGTGCTCCACCACGCCAAGCCACTGCCGTGCACCACCAAGTCACTGCCGTGCTCCACCAAGTCACTACCGTGCTCCACTAAGCCACTACCGTGCTCCATTAAGTCAACCAAGCCACTGCCGTGCTCCACCAAGCCACTGCCGTGCTCCACCAAGTCACTACTGTGCTCCACCAAGCCACTACCGTGCTCCACCAAGTCAACCAAGCCACTGCCGTGCTCCACCAAGCCACTGCCGTGCTCCACCACGCCAAACAAAAAACCATGTGTGAAAATCGGGTCACAGGCATGCCTGACATATTACTCCTTATCATTGATTGATGACAGTTATCACAAAAGGGCGCAGTTAGTTTCGCCCTGCGCCCAGCAGCTTTTCGACAGCTCCAGCAGCTAGTATGGGCCAGCGTCAGCAGCGAGCATGGTATGCAACTTTAGCATATAGTACGGGACAACTTCTGAGCATAGTCGACAGAGTGCTCAGGCAGGCGCCTTAAGGCCAATACCAGATCATACCGGGTCTGACTCGTTGCTCCAGGAGATCGATTGATGACGGTCATCATAAAAGGGCGCATCTAGATAAACTTTAGCAGCCTATTCAACAGCTTCAGCAGCTAGCATGGTATGCAAGCTCAGCAGCTTGTATGGGACAGCTTCAGCAGCTAGCACGGTATGCAAGCTCAGCAGCTTGTATGGGACAGCTTCAGCAGCTAGCACGGTATGCAAGCTCAGCAGCTTGTATGGGACAGCTTCAGCAGCTAGCATGGTATGCAAGCTCAGCAGCTCGTATGGGACAGCTTTAGCAGCTAGCATGGTAAGCAAGCTCAGCAGCTCGTATGGGACAGCTCCAGCACCTAATATGGGACAGCTAGCATGGAATTTAGCTTCAGCAGCTAATATGGTACGCAAGCTCAGCAGCTTGTATGGGACAGCTTCAGCAGCTAGCATGGTATGCAAGCTCAGCAGCTCGTATGGGGCAGCTCCAGCAGCTCGTATGGGACAGCTAGCATGGGATTTAGCTTCAGCAGGTAGTGTGGCATGCAACTTCAGCAGCTAAGATGAGACAGCAGCTAGTTTGGAACAGCTTCAGAAGCTTGTGTGGCATACAAATTCAACATCTAGTATGGCATGCAACTTCAGCAGCTAAGATGAGACAGCAGCTAGTTTGGAACAGCTTCAGCAGCTTGCGTGGCATACAAATTCAACATCTAGTATGGCATGCAACTTCAGCAGCTCAGATGAAACAGCAGCAAGTACGGGACGAATTCAGAGGCGCAGTCAACAGAATGCTTAGACAGAGCCTTTAGGACAATACACCAGTTCATACCAGGTCCGACAGCACATAACTTACCATTTGCAGATGAAAGCTAACAGTGAAGCGTGACCTCATCTACGCAAAATATAACATTGCAGGATGCCAGATCTGGCCGGATCTGGTAGACAGAGCAGCTGTGTGCACAGATTGCTCCACACAAG
>Ga0307947_1002213_pt1:10000-15596 | contig 15596 bp, 21 predicted proteins | sample OrgLakmetagen232_FD_201840 | JGI IMG/M metagenome (GOLD analysis project Ga0307947, IMG submission 201840) | Saline water microbial communities from Organic Lake, Antarctica - #232 | ecosystem: Environmental > Aquatic > Non-marine Saline and Alkaline > Saline | place: Antarctica...
TTGTTAACCTCCTGTGAATGTTACGGTCACAGTGTTACGTGTGTAGGGTTGGCCAGAACCATACATTTATAGGTATATACGGTGTATATACGGCATTTTTGGCAGGGAGATCACCATACATACGGTCGTATACGGTGTGTATATACAGTTCTGGCCAACCCTCGACATGTGAGGTATCCAATTGCCTGTGAAGTTTCCGAACACCTGTGCATGTTGACAGCGATTGCATTGGATGTATTGGGCAGCAATTGCATTGGGTGTAATTACAGCAATTGCATAAAGGGCAGCGATTGCATTGGGTGTAGTGGCAGCAATTGTATTGGGTGTAGTGGCAGCAATTGCATTGGGCAGCAATTGCGTTGGGTGTAGTGGCAGCAATTGTATTGGGTGTAGTGGCAGCAATTGCATTGGGTGTAGTGGCAGCAATTGCATTGGGTGTAGTGGCAGCAATTGCATTGGGCAGCAATTGCGTTGGGTGTAGTGGCAGCAATTGTATTGGGTGTAGTGGCAGCAATTGCATTGGGTGTAGTGGCAGCAATTGCATTGGGTGTAGTGGCAGCAATTGTATTGGGTGTAGTGGCAGCAATTGCATTGGGTGTATTGGGCAGCAATTGCATTGGGTGTATGGGGCAGCAATTGTATTGGGTGTAGTGGCAGCAATTGTATTGGTTGTAGTGGCAGCAATTGTATTGGGTGTATTGGCAGCAATTGCATTGGGCAGCAATTGCATTGGGTGTAGTGGCAGCATTGCATTGGGTGTAGCGGCAGCATTGCATTGGGTGTAGCTTGCTTCCTGCTCTGCCCACTCGCCCAACTCAAACGAATATGTTTTGCGCGTCCGGTGTTTTTTGCAGAGCCTAATCATGCAAAGCTTGATCATGCAACGCTTTTTTGCAGAGCCTGATCATGCAGAGCCTGATCATGCATCGCTTAATCACGCAAAGCTCTTTTGCAGAGCCTCATCATGCAAAGCTTGATCATGCAAAGCTTGATCAACCTCTATTTGCAGGTCCCTATCATAGAATATAAGTCGCACAGTAGAACCCTGCGTTATCCTTGATTTTTTGCGTGTGTGTGTGTGTGTGTGTGTGTGTGTGTGTGTGGTGTGTGTGTGTGTGTGTGTGTGTGTGTGTGTGTGTGTGTGTGTTTGTGTGTGCCATGCAGATGTGGCTAGGGCTGTGCGACATCACCACCAAATGCTACAGTGAGTTAATTTCTTATGGGAGGACTTCTATCAATCAAATTCCACATGTCTGCACCCTGCAGGTGTGGCTCGAGCTGTGCTCGACGTCATTGCCAGGCGCTCCATAAATTTCAATTTCTTAGTCCTCGTAGCATGGCCCGATGCCTTCCGCTTTCGCGTGTGAAGTGAAGTGCAGTGGGGTTCTTGAGGATACAGATGGAGGTGCACATTTCATTTGATCAGTACTTGAAACTTGAACTTTACCCCCTTGGGTGACAGTGTGTGGCACCCTGCAAATATGGCTTGGGCTGTGCGATTAACCCACCAAGCGCTCCAACTTTTTGGTCCTGATAGCAAGCCCATATTCCTTTTGCTTTTCTGTGCATCCTGCAGATGTGGCTCGAGCTGTGCGACATCATCACCAAGTGCTACAATGAGTTAAATTCTTATGGGAGGACTTCTATCAATTAAATTCCATATGTCTGCACCCTGCAGATGTGGCTGGAGCTGTGCGACATCATCACCAAGCATCCCAAAGAAGTTAAGGAGATGCGTGTGGAGGCCATCCTGCGGGGTGGCATCCGTAAGTTCACAGACGAGGTGAGTTGAGCATTTGGGAGGTGTGTGAGAATGTGAGAATGCAAAGGGCTTGTGTTTGCTCATTATTTGTCGTGCAATTTGTGCACAAGACTCTAGCCTTTGCCTTAGACGTGTGTGTGGAGGCCTTAACCTGGTTTGCAGGTCGTGTTTTTGCTCGATGAAAACTGTAAGCGCTTTGCAGTTTTTGCATACCAATATACATAGGGTTGGCCAGAACCGTATATCTGCACCGTATATGACCCTATGTATGGTGCTCTTCCTGCCATAAATGCCGTATATACATCGTACATACCTATAGATATATGGTTCTGGCCGATAACCTAAATATATATCCACCTCAAGCGCACAGCGCACAGTGCTGACTGGCTGTGAGTCTCACTTTCTACCTTCTGCATTTGTCACGGCGTGTGTGAGTAAATTATGTAGGGCCGGCCAGAACCTTATATATATACACCGTACATTACCGTATATTTGGTGATTTCCCTGCCGAAAATACCGTAGACCGTATGTTCACGATAAATCAATATTTATTTGGCAAAAAAGAAGATTTTTTAATAATTATCGGAGCCCTCTCTGAACTGAAATTCGAAGTGTTGAATTTATTTTTAGTGGTTGAGGGTGATTGTTTAATCGAGCTCCCAGCGTGCCAGTGTGAATCCCCTGGCCCTGTTTTCAAAGTCCCTGTCCCCAGCCGAGGCTGGCTGCTCAGCAGAGAGACCATGAGAAGCTGCAGAGGCAGCTGGGGGAGCTGTCAGAGGAAAGGAAGGGCAGGCGCAGTCGAAGAGTGCACTTGTGAGGTTGTGTGCACGTGCGGACTAATTGGCTGACAGCTTTCCTTCCCTTCCTCTTTCCCCATTTGCGTTTGCCCCTTTGTGTGGCTATTGCTGCATGTAAACCCCTCACCTTTCTTCCCCTGCAACTGAGCACTGTGCAGCATCAGCCTTAGCCACAGCTTCAGCCCCAGCCACAGCTTCAGCCTCTCCAACAAACTGCTGTAGTAGTGCACAGGCAGCACTCAAGGGGGGCTCTCAAATTTCAAAACTGATTCCCGACAGAATTCCCGACAGGGCCTGCTCACACTGGATTCGAACTCAAAAATAAATCCCCATACCCTCTCACGAAGAAAAATCGAAATTAATAAATTTTAAAATGTGTGGTACCAAAGTGATCGTGAAATTTCGGTTAACACCATTTGTTTACATGGTTCTGGCTAACCCTAGCTATTCTACATCTGCCATGAGGTAGTCGTTATCTTTGAGCTGATGCGTGATGCATCATTATTTTACAAGGAGGGCATGCACGCTGCCATCACGACAGCTGACCTCAAATATCGGACACACCACATCACAACGATATTCTCACACGCGTTCTCACACACAGGTGGGCCGTCTGTGGACCTCCCTCGCAGACTTCTACATTCGCCATGGCATGTTTGAGCGCGCGCGTGACGTGTATGAAGAAGGAATGAACGCGGTGATCACGGTGCACGATTTCTCCCTCATCTTTGACGCCCTGACCCAGTTTGAGGAGAGCTTGCTGTCTGCTAAGATGGAGGCTCTGGGCATGGAGGATGAGCCTGAGCCGGTGAGTGTGTGGATGTGTGTCTAGTATGTGTGTGTGTCTTATGTGTGTCTTGTGTGTGTCTTGTGTCTTGTGTGTGGGAGGGGAGAGGGGTGTGCATGCGTGTTTAATCCTGTTACTGCTGTCGCAAACCTTGATGCTAAACTTGATGCAGTGTGTTAAAACCCGTGCAAGAAAATGTGGCTAGTGAATGCCGAGGTGGTGGAGGCCCTAGGGATGGGGTTAAGAGCGTAGGACGTTGACAGAGCCTTTGTACTTTTGAACATGAGTATTGTGCGATCAGATAACATGCAGAGGCAAATAATTTGCAGAGTCAGATAAAGTGAACATTTGAACATGAGTATAGTGCGATCAGATAAAGTGCAGAGTCCGACAAATTGCAGAGTCAGATAAAGTGAACATTTGAACATGAGTATAGTGCGATCAGATAAAATGCAGAGTCCGATAAATTGCAGAGTCAGACAGATAAAGTGAACATGATTATAGTGCAATCAGATAAATTGTTTGGTTGCTTGCCGTCTGCCAAAGCGGATGCTCTGAGGGTTGAGGACGGGCCAGGGTTTGTGGCTGTCTGTTGGTTACACACCTTAGATTTCATCGATTAAAATCTTACGTAAACATAAACAATGGCGTTAGTTCCCTAAGCAGCCCGAGGATTATACTATGGTGGCCGAACAGGTTTTGGTCAATTTAGGTTCTTGCCAGTGTAACTGAGATGTGTCCATGTCGTACGCTTGTTCTCTATTAAAATCTGTGTGTTGTGTTGTTCACAGGACGCCAATGATGATGGCACCTACATGTTTGCTCAAAGATGATATCATTCACATGTTCGCTTAAATATGCCGGCACCGACGTTTTGCTCTGTCTGTGTTGTAATGTTCATAATGTTCAACGTTCAAAAAAGGTGCTGTTGAATGCATTGTACTGGAATGCAGGACGCCAACGATGATGGCACCGACTTTTTGCTCAAAGATGATGGCAACGACATCGACCTCAGGTATGAAGTTGTGAGTCAGTGTTCCTAAGGAAGTGTACCTAGGTGTGGGTATGTGTGAGTGTGAGTGTGTGTGTATGCATGAGTGTGGGTGTGGGTTTGGACGTAGGTGCGGGCCTGTCTATGTGCTTGTGTGTGTGTGTGTGTGTGTGTGTGTGTGTGTGTGTGTGTGTGTGTGTGTGTGCATGTTTGTGTGTGCGTGTGTGTGTGCCTGACAGGTTGGACAACCGTAGACAAGTACATTTGCTTGTGTGTGTGTGTGTGTGCCTTGCAGGTTAGCACGCTTGCAGCACCTCATGACGCGGAGGCCCGAGTTGCTGAGCAGTGTGGTTCTGCAGCAGAACCCACGTGCTATCTCAAGCACAAGCATGAGCGTGTTCGCTTGTATGCATTGCAGGTTGGCACGCTTGGAGTTCCTGATGACGCGGAGGCCTGAGTTGCTGAGCAGTGTGGTGCTTCGGCAGAACCCACACAACGTGGCCGAGGTGAGTTGCTTCGTATTCAAATTTCTCGTGTATGGGTGGTCATTAGGGAGTATGCAACACATGATGTGTGCTGTGCTGCAGCAGCAGAACCCACACAACATGGCTGCACTGAGTCGTTTCATAGTCACAGTCTTGTGTGTCGTTTTATATTCACAGTCTTGTGTGTGTGTGTGTGTGTCGTTTCATAGTCAAAGTCGTATGTGTCGTTTCATAGTCACAGTCTTGTGTGTGTGTGTGTGTGTGTGTGTGTGTGTGTGTGTGTGTGTGTGTGTGTGTGTGTGTGTGTGTTTGTGTGTGTGTGTGTCGTTTCATAGTCAAAGTCTTGTGTGTCGATTCATAGTCACAGTCTTGTGTGTGTGCCGTTTCATAGTCACAGTCTTGTGTGTCGTTTCATAGTCACAGTCTTGTGTGTGTGTGTCGTTTCATAGTCACAGTCTTGTGTGTGTGTGTGTCGTTTCATAGTCACAGTATTGTGTGTGTGTGTGTGTGTGTGTCGTTTCATAGTCACAGTCTTGTGTGTCGTTTCATAGTCACAGTCTTGTGTGTGTCGTTTCATAGTCACAGTATTGTGTGTGTGTGTGTCGTTTCATAGTCACAGTCTTGTGTGTGTGTCGTTTCATAGTCACTGTCTTGTGTGTGTCATTTCAAGTCACAGTCTTGTGTGTGTGTGTGTATGTGTGTGTGTGTGTGTCGTTTCATAGTCACAGTCTTGTGTGTGTGTGTCATTTCAAGTCACAGTCTTGTGTGTGTGTG
>Ga0307947_1002214_pt1 | contig 15592 bp, 21 predicted proteins | sample OrgLakmetagen232_FD_201840 | JGI IMG/M metagenome (GOLD analysis project Ga0307947, IMG submission 201840) | Saline water microbial communities from Organic Lake, Antarctica - #232 | ecosystem: Environmental > Aquatic > Non-marine Saline and Alkaline > Saline | place: Antarctica: Organic Lake...
ATAGCCAGGGGTTATGGATTGGCAGCGCCATCTGCTAGGTTATCACGGGCAACTCTTCTTGCATGATTGGCAGATGTAGTTTGATACGTGTTTGTTAGGTATCGTTTGGTGTGTGGTTGCTTGGTTGGAGAAACTATGATTGCACCTGGCTTGCTAAATTTCTGCCGCTGTTGTGCATTGAGCTTGGAAGGTAAGAGCCAGGTTGGAATCATCCCTATCGGTGTCTCCTCTAAGGGGCGTATGATGCCTTGTTGTACCATTTTTTCACGACTGCCTACGTCTGCTTGTGCTAGCAGGCATGCACCCTGTGTACTTTATCGGATCGCTTTTAAACTCGTTTGCCCAGCCGCGTTGTGCCTGTTTATAATCATTTTATTTATAATGGGATGACTGCAGCCTGACAGCATGTGGTAGGTGCCGTCTAGCTTCTGGCAGACGGGGCGGATTGCACTGAGCGGCACGATTTAGGTTGTACCAAATCTGGTATATCAAATCTGTGCAGCGAGCATGCCATTCTTCTTTTCTCCAGAGGTGACACGCATTTTACCAAAATGAATTACTTATGCCTTTCTCGACATTGTCTTCCTTGATCATTTCTTGGTATGTTGTGTAGCACTTGTGAACTGATGGTTTAAAACCCTTTTTGATTTAGGGCCTAATTTGTGTTGGACGTGCATGTGTGCTTTTACAGCATCGAGATTTGATTAAATGGAGAGCCTTTCTGCTGGAGGCCCTCGTTGGCAGGTGTTTGGAGTATCTGGTAGGCAAGCTGGGGGAGGGTTTTCAACCCTTGCTGGCCAGAAGATGGATGAATGGGGATGGGCGTCGGTATTAATGTGGATATCATGGCCATACACCTTGATTTTATTTCCGCAGAGCACTTTGCTATGGCATCAGCGCACTCATTCCCTAGGATGCCAGCATGAGCTTTAGCCTTTTAGAGATGGATGGTGTCTTTAGATAGCTGGATGTAGTGTACAATGGTTTCTAGGAGTTTGGCATGTTTATGCTGTTTCACGTGCTGGGGTTAGAGGATGCTATTTCTTATTTGCCATAGTGCACTAGCGCTGTCTGTCGCGTTATGGGTTCATTGTTCATATATCAAAGCAGTAGCAATTCCTGCTAGCTCGGATTTTTTTTTGTTGATGCTTGTCCCCCCAGGGTTCACTGTGGTGATTTTGTTGGATTGACTCCAGCTCTAATAGACTGAGATCCATTTTCATTGTTTACAATACATCTTCCATCTGTGAAGGCTCATTCTTTCCAGTTAGGGACCTTGAGTTCGAGCAAGCGCTTTTGTTGTACATGATGGGAGGGGACCTGGCTGTGTGTATCGGTGGTGTCGCCAATGTTTGCATTGATAACTGTGTTTCTTGGGTCTTTGGGGAGCCTGCATATTTTTGCCATTCTTGGCAGTATCCTTTCAGTTGGTGGTTCAAAAAAAGGTATGGTGCCTGCATTTATAAATTTCCAGATTGCCGCTGGTGATAGGTCTTGTTTTATTTTCTCTAACCAAGATGGGTTGTTCACAATAAGTTGCTCCCTGGCAGCTTTGTTCCAGACTACTAAGATGCGTATGCCCCATGTTGTGACTGGCGGAGTAAAAACTATTGCTGGTAAAGGAGTGGCATGTAGCGCACTTTTGACTTAAAATTATTTCCAAGTAAAGCACAAACATCCTTGTTGCCAGTGCACGTTCTGTGAAAAGCGCTGGTGCTATTTTCCATCCAGTTTGGGAGCAGTAGGAAGGTAGCGGTTGCCTCTTGGTTATTCAAGGCAGATGCGGTTGCATTTTGAACTACTTTGAGCATGTGTTTATCGTCATACATCGGGTGGCAGATAGAGAATCCAGTGCATTGTGTGGAAAACGCATCTCTTCTGGAACCAAAAACTCTGTCTCTTGGGTGGGCTGTCCAGAACTCTTGAAGTTCTGGGGTAAAGTCTAAGGGTCAAGCCATTCTTTCTTTTGTGACCAGGGCATGGTTGCAAAAGGATGTCATGTGATGGGTGGGCAGAGCCCGATATTGTGAGCATTCAGCCTTCAGCCTTGGTATTATTGCCTGTCATTGAAAGTCGTGGGAGTCGATGAAGTAGTCCATGGATTTCTGTTGCGCGGTCTTGGACAGGGGGATTCAGCATGGCGTGTATGCCTCGGTGGCAAGCAGAGTTGTATGCATCCTGTAAAATGATGAGGCGCTGAGGGGTATGGTGCCGGAGCATTTACTTTCCATGCCGTACACACATGTCACCTCTGGAGGGTCTGGAACTTGGGAAGTGTGAATTTTGTTAGCCAGTCCTCTGCTTGTGGCGGTTGGCTAGGTGAGTCGTATTTCTCACTGTCATGTGTTGTCTTTTGTACCGGAGGTGGTCTGATAAGATCGACCTGTCTGTTCCATAGTTCACAGTTGACTGTGCCCTTGATAGTGTTTTGCGGGTCATTAGGTTGCATGTTGAAATGAACTTTTTCCCTGATATGATTGCCTAGCATAGATTTCCATTGGGGAGTACGCCTGTTGGGATCCTCCAATCCTTACCGGGCCAGGTTATCCTTGTTTATGTTTGTGGGTACAATTCTTATGTCAGAGGTGGATATATTGCTTTTCTCGTCCTCTTCAGCCAATTTTACATAATTAGGGCTGGATCTGATCATCTTTGCTGCTTCCCATGTTGGCTCCCAGTTGACCAGCCATGTTTCGCTCTCTGTCCGTCCGTGCGCCAAGTTTTGCGTTGCTCCTCTGAGAGGTCCCGGCAGGCTGGACAGTGCCGTTCTTCTGATGGTTTGTACATGGGCGGACATCATGCATGGTTGTGGTAACAACCAAGTTGCATAAGGCAATCCCAATGGTGGGTGCGAATGCATGTGCTACATTGAAACATACCTTGCTCGTGGTTGGATTGTACTTCATCCGTTTTTTCCTTGCTATAAAGTGTCCAACAAATTTCGCAGCAAGGATCTTGAAGATTCTTGCGTGCAGTTGGAATCTTGCTTGCATATTTTAGGAAGGATTTCATATGGTATTGAAGGGCCCATTTCTCAATCGCACTAGGCTTTCAGTGGACCAAATACTGCTCCTGCGATGTAATAGCAATGTAACAGCGATGTAACCTTACCTGAATACATTTCCAGCTGCTGCCAGGCATTTGAACACTAGACGCCACCAACATGTTCGAAGTTTTGACACAGACTCAGTTCAAAGTGATTTCTTGCTCTTAATCTTTACAGGTGCCCCATCTACTACCAGACCTCGGTCGACACAGTATTTGGTGAGATGGTGGCACCACGATTCAGCAGTAGCAGCAGTTAATCCATGCTCAGTTTCAGTACCAGTTCAGTACCAGTGCAGTAGCATAGGTTGTACAGACCAGCAGACCAGTCGGTTGTACATACCAGTTTCAGTAGTCTCACACTTGTGTTCAAACTCCAGTTGTCTGTCACGCCCAATTGTTGGCTGTGACGATTCGTGTGATAGATTGTTGTGCTGAGACTTTGCAGTGACAGTGATTTGCTATGACATGTCCCTGCGTTTCCAACTCGTCCAACTAATTTGTGTGCAATGTGTGTGGGTTTTGCCCTTTTGAAAGGTAACTATGTTTCAGTATGCGTCTACTTTGGTGAACCAACGTTTACACTTTTGATGTATTTTTGCCTACATACATCTTCTCGTATGTTTAAGGTTAGCATTTTCCAGTTGCGTCACAGCCTTTTTTTACTGGGTTTGTTTTGAGGTTTACCTCTTTCTCATAGGTTGAGCAGCCATTCCAGGTTGAATGCCTTTGTAATCCAAACTAAACTTACCTGAATACTGCTCCTAGAATATTGGTATTTGCCAATCACCTTGAACCCTTGCCTTTTTTGGGAGCGGATGTAATTTAATATAAACTGAACTAAATTAAGGCTCCTTAACCTGCACTTTCAGACAGGTTACAAGTAAACCTGTCTATTGTAGCATCAGCTAATAGTACAGTTATTTTTTCCTTCCCTTTCTGATACCATGCCAGTGCTAGTTTACACATGCAAAAAGATGGAGTGTATGTGTTCACGCCCCTCAAAATTAAGAAATATTTCAAATTTACATGGGACACGTCAAATACAAAAAATGGGAGTCTGATGAGTGCGTTCACACGGGATCTGACAGCACAGACAATTGTAGACGTGCAAGTGCTTCAAAACTCTTCTGCCTAGATCATTTGGTCGGGAAGTAAAGCTAGGTAAAGGCGGCCGTTCCTGAAGCAAGCCGAGAAGTTACCAGTAGCCCTGCTTCTTGCCCTGCACACCGACCTGCAAGGGGAAGAATTGTGGAACAGTTTGTAAGTTCAGCACTGTCAACCGTATCTCTCTCTCTCTCTCTCTCTCTCTCTCTCTCTCTGTCTCTCTCTGTCTCTCTCTCTCTCTCTCTCTCTCTCTGTCTCTCTCTCTCTCTCTCTCTCTCTCTCTCTCTCTCTCTCTCTCTCTCTTTACCTGTCCGAGCAGCATGACGCTGAAGAGGCCAACGTGCCAGGAGATCAGGTACAGCCAGAACTGCAAACAAAGGGTGAATGTCAGGGTCTGGTTGGAAACAGTGTGTGTGTATGCGCGGGGTGATACGTGATGCAGGGCAGCAAGCATCTGTTTCTTGTGCAACTGTTAAAAGCTAACAAGAACAGGGAGGCGCCCTTCTTGATCGTCTTCTCTTGTCTGAATGATCGTGACAGAAGATACTTGTGGCTTTGGTATGCAGTAGGCATCACCAACCTTTCTCACACACATACGCACATACGGCAAACTTCCAGAGTGATTGGCATAGACATCCCTCGTCATACAGTCAAACACAATGCCGTATACGTAGAATTGACTGTACTTATCGGGTTGGCCAGGCTCAAACACATATACGACTTATGTACGGTACACTCGTAGGGTTGGCCAGAACCGCATATATACGGTGTATATACAGTATTTCTGGCATGGAAATCACCAAATCGGTGCACTTATACAGATCTGGCCAACCTTGCGCATGTAAAATCCTACATCTTAATGGTCAATATTAGCATCAAGCCCAGGTGAGCAGACCATCGCACGCACCTTGTCATCCAGAGCAGGGGGCTCAGGGAAATGCGCAAGGTTTTCGCCTATGGATTGGTACAGGGCACCAAACAGACTCTGTCCTCCAAGCGCGGAGGTGCCGATGTTGCTGGGCAGGGTCCAGCCGAGGAAAGAAATGCCAAGCACAACTGGGTCCTTGCGCAGCCAGTTCCTGTCAAAGCCTTGGCTGCGTGCGTGCGTGTGTGTGTGAGTATGTGAGTGTGTGTGTGTGTGTGTGTGTGTGTGAGAGAGAGAGAGTTATTGTGTGTGTGTGTGTGAGCGGGAGCGTGTCATTGTATGTTTGGTGTGTGTGCGCGTGTGTGTGTGTTGTGTGTGTGTGTGTGTGTGTGTGTGAGTGTGTGTGTGTGTGTGTGTATGTGTGTGTGTATGTCTGCATGTGTGTGCACGCATGCATTGCAGCAATGTATGTGCAGGCATAGGCAATGAGCTGGTGGCAGGCATACTGGTATGCTGTGCTGCCCATCACTTGCAAGCATGGTAGTTTAACAAGCACGCAAACGACTGCAGTGCTGAGCAGCTTGTCAAGCCCCTGAGCGAGATGGCTTACAAGACACCCTTTCTTCCTGCCAATCTCACAGATGTACACCTAGATGTACACCTTCCCATAGAGGAGGGGCTCAGAGCGCAGCGGGGGTATTTGATTTGCAACATATCCAGTCATCGACCCTTTCACACACTCCTCGGAGGGCTGCAAGCAGAACCCACCTGGAGGCGTTAACTCTAACGGCAGACACTCGGGCTGGCCTAGAGGGTAGGGCAGGGCGCGCGGAGGCCCTTTGGCGAGACACGATGTTAGATTTCTGGACTGCTAGCATATTGTCGTTGTGGAGTGGAGCAAAATGACGGGATTGAGATAAAGAAATATTGTGGCAGGTAGAAAATTTTTGGGCCAAAGATCCGAGTAAGTGTGACTGAAAGTGTAGGTTGGGCATTGCTTGCTTTTTTCTTTATTCATCCACATGTATCAAAGATAAGAGGGATTACAAGTGAGGCTCTTTACTCCAAAGTGAGGCTCTTTACAAGTGTGTCTCTTTATAAGATAGGCTAGGATATGCCCATTTCAGCAGAAGAACTGAGTGCAGAGCATTTGGATCAGCTCTGGCGAACAGTGCGTGAGCTGAGACCCCTCGTGCAAGTATGGAGTGCACGGTGAAATTGCAAGCCAATTGGGAACCCAAATTCATTCTTCATCGAGAATTCCATGCTTGCACGCATCCCTTCACAGTGCATAACCAATTACGTGTCCATGGACTTCATGGCAAACGTATTGTTGAGTGCAGGTGCGTGTGCTGTGCTATGCACACCTGGTCCAGAGTTGTTAGCAGTGAACCTGTTATGGTTGCAGATGTGTATTGTGTTTAAGAAACGCTGCTAACGACTGATTGGGTGCGTGTCAGAACTTGCGGCAATTTCTACGCAGCATCCTGAATTTTTCTGCAGGTGCGTCCCCTGCCATGGTGCACTCGTTGGATGAGGTGGAGGATTTCATGAAGCTGGCTTCCGCCTTGCTGGTAGGTCATGTATGTGTGGGATTGTGTGTCTTCCCGCACATTCATTTAAAATTGAGCTGGATGTCACGGAAATCTGTGTTTGCCCAGGAGGGAAAAAAAGATGATAAACGCCATCACATTTTGGGGTCGACTCCTCTTTTCCCCCCCTTTCATCCCCTCTTCCTGTGTCCCTACCCATACAAGCAGGGTGTCATTTTGCTTCTATATATATATTTGCATCCGTATGTTCAGCTCCTACACTAAGTGCTCTAACGGCGAGCTACTAAGCAAAAAACAGTGTTGGTGCGCTTGTGTATTGAGCACTAGCAAAGTGCCTAAAAGTGATCTCAGACGCCCCTCTTCTCCCATCCTATTTTCATTGTAGGTACTCTTATTCATATTGTTTAGGGGGCATCCTGTGAGTTTGAGAAGATATGATGCAAATTAGCTGTTCGCTCAGCATGCAGCCTACTATACCCAAGTAAATAGGCATTCACTCCTAGCGACACACGTATCCCCCTTTATTAAATTCACAAAAAGAATGCCATATGACTGGGCTCAAGCTCAGGAATTTAATCATACTTCCAAGAAATTGCCAGGAATTTTTTGAAGGGGGTGTAAAGATTGATTACCCCGATCCTGCCCTCAAAATTGACCACTAATATACCATGGGAAAGCTCACAATTCCGAATATATCATACTCGTTCGGATTGACACGTGGCGTCACAAGTTATGATAACGATAAACTCCTGGTTTGCAGGTTAATATGGGTACTTTGAGCAGCGACTGGCTAGCAAGCAAGAAGCTGGCGGCGAAACAGGTGAGATGCCGCAGGCCGTTTTTTTTAGAAGGCACGTTTACTTTTTGGGGTGGACACCCCTGAGGGACCACCCACCCCCCAAACCCCCCTTCCAGTGCCCCCCCGACAAAAAAGGGAACCAATTTGCTCCTTTTTGGATTTTGCATCCATCTGCATACTCATCAAGACCTGAAATTGAAGTGTTGCAAAGTTATGGGGCAGAAACTGAGATACGGAAGCCCATGCACACATGACCTACCAGGCAACCACAACTGGCTTGCACAGCCCAACATTGCCATTTCCTCAGAATTTCACTGACTATCTCATGCTGGCACAATCCTGGAAGTTTGGAGTGGATTGCTGCTCCATTGGCTTGACTCACCCCGCAGCCTGCACCCAGCACGTGTGCCTCTGACTTTTGGAGATGTCCACAGACCTCCCCTTTTTCCCAATTTGCTCAAAAAGGGTGGCAATCGTCTGAGCTTGAGCTGAGGAAACCGACGATACCGTACCTTACCGTATTCACCCCGGAACCCAAAGTTCATAAATATATAAATATTGTAACCCCGGGCAACCATGGTCCCTTTCAAGACCCCTAACCCCGGCCAACACATCGGAAGGCACCTGCTGTGCTTATTAAAATAGAGGATAACCGCGCGATTATTGCTGGCGAAGCAGGTCAGGAGTCACAATTAAAGCAGTCGCAAGCCATAAGAAATGTGGGAGCCAAACGGCAAAAAGGTCACTTCTCCTTTTTGAACGGAAGCAGCGGCAGCTTTTTACGCTTGATCCAGCTTACGTGTTCTTATACATATTTCAAGCAAGTAGTAGGCTTAAACAAATGTTCAAACGCCGCACATCATCAGGGTGGCATGAAGGACCACATCGTGGCCTCATCTTTGCATCATCACAAGTTTCTGCAATTTGTGGATTGGCAATGATGTATAGTTGATGTATGGGCTGTCAAAGCATGAGGCCTGTGTAGGTACAATCAGTCCTGCCTTTTTTATTGTATGGCGCACGCGTTATGCGGCGAGCTATTTTGTTTTAAGCCTTTACACCTCAAGTCCAGCAGTAACAGACCGACTAACCTTCAATTTCTATCCATCTAGTGCCATCTAGTCCTCGTGAGGGACAGGTGTTACTAAATGGCCCGTTGTCCACATTCAATTGTCACATCAGCAGCAATGTCGTGATCCGTTTCCGTTATGCAGCAAGTGCCTCAATTCTTTATCGGTAGTTTATTGGTAGTGAAATTTAGCTACCACTGAAAAGGAAATACATCGATTGCAAATGGCATACAACTCTTGTCCAAGGACTTGCACTGTTGTTTGAGGTACAGGCTGTAGCCCTTGGGCGGCCTTGGGTCTTAGATCCAGTGGCCTGTGGAGCCACGCCAATGCGCACGCGGGCCTGCTTGGACATGCTGCACTGCCAACCAACTGTGATCAGGTAACCCTTGCCTTGCATGCTTTTCTTTGCCTCCTGCATGCACGGCGCAGCGATGTGTTGGCAATGGGTATGCAAATGCTTAAGAAGCCAGCATGTCAGTGAAATTTTGGAGTGTGCTTGTGAAAAGAAAGATTGCATATGAAGGGAAAATGTGTAGGCGTGTCGTCATGAGCTTGAACTGTGGTCACTACAAGTATGAGGTAAAAAATGTGTGCCCATCCACTACGGAACGTCCGTACATAACTTTTTCAGTAACATAGTGACACATGCAGGCAGTGAGGCCACTACCACTTCCTCAGTGAGGCCCCTACCACTTCCTCAGTGAGGCCACTACCACTCCCTCAGTGAGGCCACTACCACTCCCTCAGTGAGGCCACTACCACTCCCTCAGTGAGGCCACTACCACTCCCTCGGTTGTTCGACTATAAAAAAAAGGTGTCTTTGGTACCAAATACTCAGATGCCTGGTACCGAAAATCCACTTCTGAACCACTTCGAGAAATCTGAAACAAATGTCACTGAGGATGGTGACATGCTAAGTTTGTACCTGCTCGTGACTTGACTTCAAGCTAACTTGTGAGTGTGCGTCTGTGAACATGTTATGCAGGTAGTCAAGGGGAGTTTGTTTGGCTCATACTCAGGGCCATGTGACGCCCGTGACTACTTCTTACGTTACCCCATACTTCTTACCGTTTCTGAAGCTGCACCTTTCCATTTTAACTCCTAGGGGGAACGGTTCAGAGATCATTGCGCTGGCGGAGGCTGCTGGTAAGCTCTTAAGCGTTAAACGCAGAGCGAATGTGTCCCTGCTATCCACACTTCACTGAAAATGCATCCTAGTTTTCTTTGTTCTGCATCGATGGTTGACTTCCAACAGATGAGTGAAACATTGATTGTGCCTCAGGCGTGGGGTAGGCAGGGCCTGCTTACTGGCGTTGTACACACATAGTGGCGTTGTACACACATAGTGTCAGTGCAATGAATTATTTTGCTCTGTCACCGAGCTCTCTCGCCTTGCCCTCTCTCCTCTGCTGTTGACCATGCAGGCTGTGTCCCTGACCAGAGCAACGCAGCCAAGGAATGTGAGTGGCTGTACTTGCTGGGTGTATCATCGTTACCAACGTACACTTATTTTAAAACCTGAAGTTTAGGATCACTTGTCTGATATCCTTAGCTATCGCACCTGTGCTTGCTTGTTTTTTTGCTTGCACCCCAAGAAGAAGCCAGGTTACAAGGTTCAGGTTAGATGGTAGCTTGTAAATGTATGATATGTAACATATTGTGTATCATAATAACGAAGGAACGTGCAATTTAGATGGCAGCATACATTAAGTCATAAAAACGAAGGCACGTGCAATTTAGATGGCAGCATACACTAAGTGATTTATACAAATGTATGAAATAAGTTCTTCTTATATAACTGAAGCCACCTGGACTCCAGGCTTCTCCGCCACGTAGCTTAACAAGAATGCATGTGCTACTTAAAGCAACTGTAACGGACTCTCCATGCTGTCAGTGATCTTTCTCAGATTTGACGAATTGATAGGTTTGACAGAATTGACAGATTTGACGGATTGACCGTTTTACAGAATCCGATTTTGGCGAACAGAACTAATTTTGACGAGGCTGGTATGGTTTCAAAACTGGTACCTTTCATGTTACACCTACAGAGCACACGTAACTTACTTTCTCTGTTTCATGCATGCAAACAAACTTCCTGTCCACTAGGTTCTCGGACCACGGGCGTGGACAGCTCCGCCACCTCGCATGATGCGCTTTCCAGAGCTAAGCTGCTGGCGACACTGCACAAGTGCATAGTGGCGGTGTCTGGGAAGGTTGACTACGTGAGTTCCTTTCGTGCAGCCTGGTACAAAAGTAGGCAGTTTCATTTAATTGCTGATGGCTGATGGCTGCCAGTTGGTCTTGCACTGCGTATGTACAGGGTTGGGCAGGACCGTATACATACACATATATATGTGTATGGCCGTAAATTTGGTGATTTCCCTGCCAAAAACACCTTGTATATATGGTTCCGGCCATACGCAAACAGAATAAACACGAGTCCATGTCAAAGGATGCCTGTGCACACGCCCTAAGGAAGGAACCCAATCTAACGCTCACATCATTGAAAGTTTGTCAATGTGGGTAAGGGATCTCCTGCCTGCGTATACTCGCTCTGGCCTGGCCTTATCCAATTCCACAGCTGAGATAGAGAGCGTTGTGGCGTACGCTTACTGTTACTTTCATATTACAATCATAGAGCAACTAATGAAATGTGCACCCAGTTTTCACTGGGTAACTTGCGCTTGTTGCTCTCAACAATCACACACACATACACACACACACATACACACACACACACACGTCACAGACGGAACACAGTTCGTGTCTGTGCATAACGGAGTGGCGATGCTGACTCTCATCACCGCATCAACGGGCTGTGCAGTTTTTGCACTGATCGGCTGCTTTCTGTCAACATACATGTACACACGTGCACGCATACAGGTCACAGACGGAACACAGGTCGTGTCTGTGCACAACGGAGTGGCGATGCTGACTCTCATCACCGCATCAACGGGCTGTGCAGTTTCTGCACTGATCGGCTGCTTTCTGTCAACATACATGTACACACGTGCACGCACACAGGTCACAGACGGAACACAGGTCGTGTCTGTGCACAACGGAGTGGCGATGCTGACTCTCATCACCGCCGTGGGCTGTGCAGTCACAGCACTGATCGCTGCCTTTGTGGCTGCTACGCCTCAGCAGCCCCTGCTGGCTTGTGCTCATGCTCTGGCTGCTTTTGGGTGAGTTGCTGCAAGCAGACAGCTGCTTGCACACGGTGTTTGGGTCGTGTGGGTTCTGCTCGCGTGGCTGTGGGTGCCACTTGCCTGGTTGCTGCATCTGTGTGGCCGCTGCACCTCAGCACGGTGTAGCCGAAGCTCTGCAGGGTGTGGTGGCCGTGCTCAGCAGTGTGCGGTCGCCTCACCTCAGCATAAAGTATTTACTGCACCTCAGCACAGTGTAGCTGGAGCTCTGCAGGGTGTGGTGGCCGTGCTCAGCAGTGTGCGGCCGCCTCACCTCAGCATAAAGTATTTGCTGCACCTCAGCACAGTGTAGCCGGAGCTCTGCAGGGTGTGGTGGCCGTGCTCAGCAGTGTGCGGCCGCTCCACCTCAGCATAAAGTATTTGCTGCACCTCAGCACAGTGTAGCCGAAGCTCTGCAGGGTGTGGTGGCCGTTACTCAGCAGTGTGCGGCCTCCTCACCTCAGCATAAAGTATTTACTGCACCTCAGCACAGTGTAGCTGAAGCTCTGTAGGGTGTGGTGGCCGTGCTCAGCAGTGTGCGGCCGCCTCACCTCAGCATAAAGTATTTGCTGCATCTCAGCAATGTATATAGTTTTGTTGCTCATCAGGGTTTGGCCGTTACTCAGCATAGAGTGGTCGCTGCACCTCAATAGTGTGTGGGCATAATCATATGTATTTGGAAACCTACAATCCAGAAACGTTGCACCTATACATCTTATAATTTTATAACCCTACAATCCTGTGTACGAGGTCCTTGCCAAAACTTACCCACTTTGCACAACATCTCAAAAAAGGGTCTGGCCGTTGCTCAGCAATGAGTGGTCGCTGCACGTCAGTAGTTTGTGGCTAGAATTGTATGTATTTGAATGTTACCAGGCCAGAAACATCAAAACATTGTACGTACACCTCATAACTTATAACCCTGCAACCCTGTATGCAAGGTCCTTGCCAAAACTCACCCAATTGCACAGCATTTCTGAGCAGATGTGGTGTTGCAAATGTGTCGAGCACCTTGCCTATCTATGTTGCAAGTATGTCATGTATACATAGGGTTGGCCAGAACCGTATATACACACCGTACAAATGGTGATTTCCCTGCTAAAATTACCGTAAGTACACTGTATATACCTATGAATGTATGGTTCTGGCCAACCCTATGCATACATGCATAAGTAAACCATGTGCTGCAGATCAGCTTTGTTGTAATTGCAAAGCGTGCCTATATAAACATAAACTGCCTTCCTGTTGTTTCTCTCTTTTTGTTGCCCCTAACCTGGCTATGAGCAAGGGCAGGAATGGTATAGATTGGTATGGGTTGGTATGGATTGGTATAAATTGGTACGGATTGGTATGGATTGGTATGGGTTGGTATGGATTGGTATGGGTTGGTATGGATTGGTATGGATTGGTATGGATTGGCATGGATTGGTATGGATCGGTATGGGATTGCGTGCGTAAGTGGTACAGCGCTGTGTGGCACTACTCCAGGCATTTTTGTATATGTCCTCCCGTCCTGACATCTCTGCCTGCTTTGTGTATCGTAGGGTTGCTGCCGAGGCTAGCTGTGACGGTACACCTAGAGGGCCAGGTGAGTTTAAAATATAGCTGAGCCTTGGCACATTTCACCCCTGTCATAGACTGCCTGTCACAGACTGCCTGCCACGACATTTTATATTCTTTGTTTGAGTTTGAGTGGACAATGTCCCATTGACGCAAGGGTGTCGATGAGAGGGTACCCACTCCACCATTCCGTGACCTGAGACATGCATTGGATAGCTGATTCTTTTGTTCTTTCACCAGATGCCTGAAGGTTCGGAAGAGGTGCAGAGGCTGGGTCAGTGAAAGGGTTAGGAAGGAGAGGGACAAATCACTGACCTTCCCACATTGCTCTTCTCTCAGTTTGCCTCCAAACAATGATGCTAGGTAGGTACACAAAAATGTGTTGAGTCGAGATTAATAGCTTATAAAAGAGAGTGTGTCTCGCAAGAGGGCCACATTGAAGGCTTCAGCTGGACTATGGAGGACAGTAATTGAAAGGAGAGATAAAGCCAGGATGAACCGTAGAGGAAGCTGGAAATAAAAGGCAGCTTACAATCTGAAATTGGGGAGGGTCATGTTACTTGTTAGCCTGGACATGAGCTAATAAGTGCATGCCGTACATGTAGGTATGCATTTGTATACAGTTGTATAAATGTCATGTCATAACATTATGTGCAAGTACCTGTGTACTCTTTGCTGCTCTGAACAACGTTGGTAGTTGCTTATTCTTATTTACAGTTGCTGGCTAACTCTGGTGCCTGAAGCAGTGTTAGCTATCATGCAATACAAAAACGGCTGTCAGAGCACAAACCTGCGCCCAAGCTCAAAAGTTTTGCAGCATCATATATCACATTGCGATGCAACAGAACAATTCAAAAGAAGAAACTGAGGCAGTGTAAAAGCACCCTCCCATATATTACAGAAAAAGGAGACACTGTCAAATTTATGTACATTTATTTGGCTGGCCGTGACTTTGAATAACGCCCCGGCCTTGACACCTTTCAAGATGAGCACTCGTTTCTCACTCACTGTATGTGAGTAAGAGCTGGACATGCACACGTGCACATTCCTGCACATTCTGCACATTCTGCACACCCTACATATCATGCGCTCTGTTGCACACACTCCTGCACGTTCATGCATTCTCCAGTTTATGACTGCCTGTATTAGATCCTCTGACCCCACCCCACACACAACCTACCCAACGCATGACCTCGCCCTTCTCTACCCTAACCCACATAAAACTCAATCCACACGTAACGTCATTTTTCTCTGACCACACCCCACGCATAATCCCACCCCAGACGTGACGTCACCCCTCTCTGACCACACCCCTCTCTGACCCCTCTCTGACCACACCCCACGCACAATCCCACCCAGACGTGACGTCACCCCCCTCTGACTCCAGAGGCAGCCATCGTGTAGTGGCTAGGCAACACCTTTTTTGCCACTGAACTCACAATAAATGCTACATGCACCCACACACTCACACACGCACACATGCATACACACATATTTCCATACGTGCACACACACGCGCACACACACATACACACACACCTGCATCTTGACCCCAGGGTCTTTGCGGGTGGGCCTGCTGGATGAGCTGTACAATGGTCTAACGAGTGGTGCGTGCTTGGGTGCCTCCCTGCAGCTAGAGCAGTGACATACAATTGGGTAAACAGACAGTCACCAAGCTGCAGACTGTGCAGACTGGTAAACAGACTGCAGACAGTCACAAAGCTGCAGACACGAAGCTGCAGTGACATACAATTGGTTAAACAGACAGTCACAAAGCTGCAGACTGGTAAACAGACTGCAGACAGTCACAAAGCTGCAGACTGGTAAACAGACTGCAGACAGTCACAAAGCTGCAGACACAAAGCTGCAGTGACATGAAATTGGGTAAACAAACAGTCACAAAGCTGCAGACTTCCCATTAAGAAGCAACCCTTGCAGCGTTAAGTGTTGTAGGTATCCTTGTGTTGAGTGTGGCATTAAGGAGTGGCAATTATGGTGGCATTAATGGTGGTGGCATAAGCGACACTGCTCGACCCTTTTATTTTCAAAGATTAGGCTTGTAAGTCTTGGACTACTTAGAATTGTTGATTTTATTACCAACAGTGATCCCTGGGAACAGTTAGTGAGAGATTGTCATGAATGCTGAGAGAAATTTCTTTTGCCAACCAGCATGGATGATTTCCTATAGCGTGGAGCGCAACTCAAAAGCATGTAACACTTTTTAATAATCCTATTTAATGATCTGCCGCTGTGGATTGATGTATAGCTCAGGTAGTTTGTGCAGATAATGACGTGCATAATGTCTTACTCTGTAGCTAGTTATTTCGGATTGATTTTCTCCGTGGACCGCTTAGACTTACATATCCTCTCTCTCTCTCTCTCCCTCTCCCTCTCCCTCTCCCTCT
>Ga0307947_1002216_pt1 | contig 15584 bp, 19 predicted proteins | sample OrgLakmetagen232_FD_201840 | JGI IMG/M metagenome (GOLD analysis project Ga0307947, IMG submission 201840) | Saline water microbial communities from Organic Lake, Antarctica - #232 | ecosystem: Environmental > Aquatic > Non-marine Saline and Alkaline > Saline | place: Antarctica: Organic Lake...
CTCTCTCTCTCTCTCTCTCTCTCTCTCTCTCTCTCTCTCTCTCTCTCTCTCTCTCTCTCACACACACACACACACACACACACACACACACAGACATACACACGCACATGCACATGCACACACACACACGCACACACACACACACCACAGGCAAAAAGCAAGCAGATGAACCAAATCCTGCACCGCTTGAAGGCCTACGGAGAGTTTGAGATAATCATCTTTGGTAAGTGCACACTCTTCAAGGTCTCGGTTACTTTTTTCACATGGCATTGCAGCGCATCCTCATCCTTTACCTCGCACCTTACTTATTCCTTCTCAAAACTTACAAATTCCACTTAAAAAGGTGATGACACGCTTTTAAACAAGCCCATTGAGGAGTGGCCGCTTTGCGACTGCCTCCTCAGTTGGCACAGCGATGGTTTTCCGCTGGGGAAGGCACAGGTGCGGTCATTGCTTTTACACTGCGTATTCGTGTAAGCAAGCCAGCTTTAGCGGTCACCACTCTGATTTTCACACGTGCTGACACTTATTCGCCTGACACTTCAATGTTCATCTCTGCCAGGAATATGCGAAGTTGCGGAACCCATTCTGTGTGAATGACCTGCCACAGCAGCATGCGCTCCTGGACCGCACTCAGGTTGGGAATAGGCAATTGAATTTAAAGACAGAGGCCAGTAGGGTGTTTATGCAGCCTCAGCTTCTTGATTTCCCCACTTTAATCACAGCTTGCTGTGTTCGTCCAGCCTTCCTTGCAATCCTGTGCCCTCTTCCCTTGCCCCTTTTTTGATGAAAGGTGCTACATTTTTCTAGATTTCTCATCCACTAAGCCACCCAGGATCAATATCTTAATAGTAGATTAACCTGCACCCACTAGTGGTTTGATTCCACTCCCCTTGTCCTTCCGTCGGGTTGCTGCGCTGCTCAGGTGTATCGTGCCCTTGTGTCCCACCACATTCCTGTGCCAAAGCACATTATTGTGGAGCGCAGTGGGCTTCTGCCAGGTTTGTGGTATTATGGCACTGACTCAGATGCTTGCATGATTTATTTTAGGCTGTTCCAGTGTTCGAGCAGATCCAGCAGGCAATCGTTGCTTACAGACTTGCCGTGGAGAGCGGTGTTTCAAAAGCGCGGACACCTTTTGTGCTTTGTGCGCTGCAGGTGAAGAGCCAGCTGGATTCCTTGAAACGGAAGATTATGTAGAGCAATTTGGTGTGCGTATCAACAAGCCGTTTGTGGAGAAGCCTGAGTGAGTGTGTGTGGGGGGGAGGATGCTGGCTGGACGTTTCTAACCCCTAAATAGTTGGGCAGGGATGCCCAAGGAGCAATGGTGTTTCCATAAAGGTTATGGATTATGGGCCTTGAATTTGATGACACCGAGTGGCCCCGCGTTGTAACGTGTGCTGCTGAGCCATATCATATGCACCCATTTTTTATGGTGAATGTCATCTCCCTTGTGTGCTCATTACGCTCGCTTAGCTCCATACTCAGTGTCCCTTCATTTCTTGTATTGTCCAGGTACGCGGAGGACCACAACATCCACATCTACTACCCGCACTCCATGGTATGTGTGGTGGTAGCTGCTTCTGCAATGGACGGCAGTCATGCATGTCAGCGTATTTTTGTGCGAGCTTCAAGTCATGCAATCCAAGTACACACGTGCACTCTAGGTCACAAATTATACGCCAAAACACACAACGTGTTATACAGCACTTGTGCGGCAACACAATGGCTGATTGCTTTGTACTTTGTACCCATTGCACATTCTAGGGCGGCGGCGTCAAGCGTCTGTTTCGAAAGATCAACGACAAAAGCAGCCACTATGACAGCCAACACTCCGGTGAGTCAGGCAGGGTTTGGTAGTTTGTGCCCAAGTCCTGGACCAGAACAAATTGATCTCGTCTCTCTAATAAAGGACGCCAAATGGCAGAGAAGCTAAAATTGTTTTGGGGGCAGTGGGGGGGATTCTTTAAAGATTTTTCTTTATGCTGAAATCTCAGGCACTCTCCGGTTACCACTCACGCACTACGTCAGACGAAATAGGCAGGCAGGCAGACCGGTCGACTCTTGTCAATTAAGCAAGGAAGGGCTCAATAATCATATGCATTAGCATTCAGCTGGTATCTCAGATGTCTACTGATGCGTCGCGCCAGGTGCTGTGAGGCGAGATGGCAACTATATCTACGAGGAGTTTCTGACCACAGGGGGTACGGACGTCAAGGTCTACACAGTGGGGCCCAGGTAAGACACTGTGTGTGTCTGTGCGTGCGTGTGTGTGCACGTGCGTGCATATTTATGTTTATGTGTGCATACGTGTGAGCGTGTGCACGGGTGTGTGCGTATATAAATGAAGCACTGTGCAGTTCATTGTTAAGCAGAACTATTATGCCAGGAGGATTGGTTCACTAGAACCAGAAAACAAATGCCAACTTTGATTGAAGATCACACCTGAAGCATTTGACATGCCTGAGCTGGTTAATAGCCGGGATATGTCATACTTTTGAGACGTTTAATATGGTAGAATATGTACGAAACGAATAGTGCGTATAAGTTACATGGTATAGCACGTATTTTTGCATACTTGAAGCGCCGAATTTGACCCAAAATGGGCCTGATTCGCCCCCCCCCCCCAATCACCCAAAATGTTCCTAAATGTTCTCAAGTGTTCGGTGGAATGCCACCTCTGGGCAAAAAACGAGCCTAAAAGGCAAGAATGGGGTTGTAATTGCTTTTGTATAGGGTTGGCCAGAACCATATGTGTATATACGCCATGTATATCAGGGTTGTTCAGCTCAAAATTTGGTCAAATATTCGGATTGCAAACTTTCACGCATTTTAACGAACCCAAAAAAGGCCGAACGCGGGCTGTTAACAGTTTGTTGAATTTTAAACCCAATATTCGGATTTTTGGTCCAAAATGCGGGTATGAGCCTTAGAGGCCGTCAAACAATCTAATTGTTTGTGTACCGATTAGTTATAATACGTTATGTATATTAAAGAATGTCTTCACGCATGTTTTGGACGAGTATGACCACAGAGATCAGCAAATCCTCCAATTTCGAAATTGCACAACAAACTGCTCAAACAGTTTAAGGGTCTTAGATCTTTCAGGAACGGTATAGAGCCTTTGCTCCCAAATAAACGAACTGAACAACCCTGGTGTGTATATATATATATATATATATATATATATATATATGGTCGCACGTTATCAGTTTTTAACAGCAGTTTTCCGGTATTTCTACAGTTCACAAAAATGTATATGGTATATGATCAGGCCTGTGCACTTACCCTGTAAAGTTGAATTTGGGACCGTAATTACGGTATTGACCGTAATTACCCCGTACAGTATGGTCCGAGTTACAGTCGGCCAAAATTTTCAACTAGGAACCAAGTACTGCGTCCGACTTAGAGTTTCCATGCAAGTCACTGCTGGGCCCTTCCCCCGAGCTGGTGCAGCCCCAACCCAGCCTCAGGGTCGTCAGGGAAGCATTTCTGTGGGTCAATACGTAAGAGGAGCATGCTGGAGGTGTAAATGGGAGGTGTTGGGGTGGAGAGGCCTTTCTAAGGCCATCTTTGCACAGGCAGTGCCAGCTTGGCACCGCACCGTACACCGTACAGAAAATTACCGTATTACGGTAAATTAGGGTCCTCCAAAATTGTAATTACGCCGTAATTTACGCCATAATCTACAAAATTACGGTACATACAGTAAAAGGCGTACCGTACTGTACACCGTACAGTGCACAGGCCTGTATACGATATATACATAATACGTTTTATATGCCGTGTGTATACGTATACAGATATCTTATTTACGGTCCTGGCCGGCCAACACAACAATTGTATGGTGCGGCCATATTTGTTGAATACAGTAATTATGTGTAAAATACAAAATACGGTACAACATGAATACGCCGTATGACACATCTCTGGTGAATAGTAATACCAAAATTACCCCTTTTCTTTAATAGGCTTGACAATCCTGTCATGAAGTGCAGCCACAGCACTCTTTTCTGTCCCTCCAGTTAATAGGTTTTAACTCACGCAATCACACTCATCTAAACCTCGGGCTCAAGATAACTGCTGCCTGTCTGCACATGCTCCCCAATCCTAGGTAAAGGTGCTGACTGCGTCCCCTCTCTGTGTGTAAAATGTTTTGTGTGAAGGTATGCTCATGCTGAGGCCCGAAAGTCGCCTGTGGTTGATGGCAAGGTGCTGCGGACAGCTGATGGAAAGGAAATGCGCTTCCCTGTGCTCCTCACGCCTCAGGTATGTGATTGTGTGTGTCTGCGTGCCTGTGCCTGTGTGTGTAGGTGTGGTACCATGTATTTGTACACTGCACATAACTGCAATGCTGTGTGGTGCGCACAAGTCTACTCTATTGTGTTGCTAGCGGCTCCGTGCAAGCTTGTGGGGTGTGAGTGGACCATTTTTATAACTTGCTTGTGCGTCTTGTTCACCCTGCCTGTGTATATATGATTGTTCTTCCTTTCCAACTCAGAGGCAATAGTCACCACAAGATGCCATGTATAGCCAGTGGGGATTGGCATGTGTATTCAGGGCTATCAGCAGTGGTCCTGTGTGAATGTGCGTGTGCATATGTGAGATAATCTGCTCCCTATGTAATAACCTATGGTTTCTTCTTGAGTACTGGAGGCATGTTTTATCCATAGATTCCCTGTTGTGCGCTTCCTGAAAATACGCGTGTGTAAACGTCTGCGCACACACACACAAACACACAAAACACACGCTTCATCACATGTGCCCTGGTTAATCAGGAAAAGGAGGTGGCGCGGCAGGTGGTGATGGCCTTCAACCAAAATGTGTGTGGCTTCGACCTGCTGCGCTCAGAGAAAGGAAAGAGGTGTGTGCAATCGTATGCTAATTACAACGATGCTAATTAGGTGCATGTGTGTCCGCGCAACTGTCTGAGGGCTCGTATTAAAAGCAAGGCTTTTGTACATTGCTGGACAAAAGATATTCTATGGATTTGGATAGGGAGCAGGTGAAGGCACTTGAGAGCAAGCGAGCGCGCGCCGGAATGGTCCTTCTATTATTTGGTTATCAAAATAAAGACGGGAGGAAAGAAGCAAACCCTCCCCCAACAGTTCTAAGGTTCACTGGTTATGTTTTGCAATGTGTGTGTATGTTTGTGGACGTGCACATGTGTACGAGTTTGTAAGTGTGTGAGTGCATGTTTGCGCCTAGCTTACAGGCGGGGCTGGCGGCTATTTTCTTCTTACCACGTATTTCCCTCGTCATTGCTTACTGATGCCATCCATCAGCGTTAAAATATCATCTGCTGCTCATCATTGCCAACCATCATGTTTGACAGTCATTCACTACAAACATTACCATCCATTTGTAAAACACCAACATGCCCACCCCTCACCTGTCTTTGCAGTTATGTGTGTGACGTGAACGGATGGTCGTTTGTGAAGAACTCCAAACGCTACTACGACGACTCTGCAGGAATCCTACGCAGGTGTGTGCGTACGCATGCGTGAGTTTTTGTGTGTGTATAAGTGCTTGCTAGAAATCGTTGTTATGCAACTGTGATGCTTTCAGTCTTTTGCTGGAGCTTCCAGGAGCTCATTGTTGCTTCTCATCAAGCTTGCGTATAACTTTCTGACAGGCCGGCGATACAGACATCCATGCCCCAGACTGATGATCTGCTAGTCCACATTGCCTCTCATCATGCATGTTTCGGGGTCACTTGCTTTGAGACATGAAAAGTCCCCGAATACATGCGAGCAAGCGCCCCACAAAGAAATCACGCAAGTAATCATTTACACATACATGTGCACACAAAGGAATCACGCGATCAATCGTTCACACATACATGTGCACACAAAAAATTTACGCAATTAATCATTCACACATACATGTGCACACAAAGAATTCAGCAATTTATCATTCACACGTACATGTGCACACAAAGAATTCACGCAATTATTCATTCACACATACATGTGCACACATGCATTGTATGCAGCATGATCCTGGGTGCCGTTGCACCTCAGCACCTGGCTGCCATGCCCACGCCTGACGTGACGTTTTCGTCCCTCAACCCAAGCAACCTGTCCAAGCACGCCCACAGCCACAGCCACTTGTACGGGCTGGAGCAGGATGACGCGGCGCTGCTAATGGATGCAGATGAGGTGTGTGTGTGTGTGTGTGTGTGTGTGTGTGTGTGTGTGTGTGTGTGTGTGTGTGAAGAGGTGTCTCATCGTGTTACGATAAATAACATTTGTACGGGCTGCAGCAGGATGACGCGGCGCCGCTGATGGATGCAGATGAGTTTTGTGAGGTGATGAGATTTTATTTCTTGTACAATGAACTGTAGAGAGAATGGTCTTAGACATTTGTATGGACTGAAGCAGAATGACGTGGCGCTGCTGATGGATGCAGACGAGGTATGTGTATGTGACATGGCAAAGTATTTATGGTTTTTAGACATTTGCATGGGCTGGAGCAGGATGACGCAGCACTGCTGATGGATGCAAGGTTCAATATGTGCATGTTTGTATGCATGTCTGTGTGTATACGTCTTTGTGTGTGTGCCCAGTGTCAGACTTTGTGTATGTGGCTCATTGCACCTGGGCCAAGGCGAGCTTAAGAGCAGCAGATGTACTTGTGCAGCACTTTTAATCCTCATCACAAATTGCTCGTACAGTGCAGGTCGTCCCCACGCCAAAGTCACCCCAAACAGTGCCAATAAGCTATTCACCCAATTCAAAGCTCGCTCTACCGCATCCGAATGCAAGACTTGACTTTACATCTGAACTATTGACATTTGCTGGAAATTTGGCATTCTGGGGGGCTGCATGGGGCCCGGTGTATCTTTTGCACCCACATTGGCAGGGAAAAGGTGCAATTCTAAACTTGCACCGATCAACTTTTGCTTCAGGATGTAAGCATTTTAGAATGTCATATAACAATGCTGCAGTGTCGAACTCGGGGCAGGGGTACTGGGAATGCCTGCTAGTAGGAGGCACCACACAAGGGACACAGGGGAAAAAGGCAGATTTCTGTCGCTCCAAGCCTGCTGCGAGTTTTTCTTCTATGTCGTCACTTGGGAACAGCTAGAGACACACGACTTGCATAAAAGTAAAACAAAATGGTCTGCTGGTGCCCCAAGAAGCACTGAACTCACAACTAATAAAAAATCTTGGTTGCTCACACCTGCACACATATGCTACACACACACACACACGCACACGCATATAGCCTGGTGGTGGCCTGGAAGAGGAGCTGGCATCCTGCATCGACGATGCTGAGATTGCGCGCACCGATCACCGCTCTGAGAATGATGAGCTGCGTTGTGTGCTTGCCGTCATTCGACACGGAGGTGTGTGTATGTGTGCCATCAGCAGTGTGTGCGTGTCCACGCTTGTGTGTGTGTGTGTGTGTGTGTGTGTGTGTGTGTGTGTGTGTGCGTTTGTCCATGCAGCTGTCCATGAATTTGTACAGGAGTATGTTTTTGAGTGCGTGGAAAAGAGGAGGTGAGTTCTAATTTAACATCAGCACATAAGAGGGATACTGAGTGCTGTATTTCAGGTGCTGTTTAAGGTACCCAGTTTTTCCTCGTGTCCTACCTGTAAAATAACAGGAGCAAATCGGGAAATTGTTTGAGGACGGGTTATGATGGGCAAAGAGCATTCAAGCTTTGTTCTCCTACTTGGCCCCTTGCCCCACAGATTGCAACCCCAAATAGAAGCTGAAGCTGCACACTTGCTCTCTTGCTTGGCCCCTTGCCCCACAGATCGTACTCCCAAACAGAAGCTCAAGCTGCACACCACTGCTGAGCCCCTGCTGACGCTGTTCAAGAAGTACAAGGACGCAAAGGGCAAGCAGGCCAAGCTGAAGAGCCCAGGCCAGCTTCAGGAGCTGCTCAACATCACACGTCAGCTGCTGCAGGTGTGTGGGTGTATACATGCTTGTATGTATGTGTGCGTGTGTGCGTGTGTGTGTGTGTGAGAGAGAGAGCGCGCAATATCCTCTAGCTGCATCAGATGGTGTCTACTGTAAGAGCTGCTCAACGTTACACCAGCTGCTGCAGGTGCTTGGGTGTTTATATATGCATGTGTGATTGCGTGTGTGTGAGTGTGCGCGTGCGCATGAGTGAGCACACCCTACTCCAGCTGCTGCAGCTGCTGCAGTGGTGGTGGTGCTGTAAGGACTGTTGGCATCAGAAGTCAGCTGCCACAAACAAAGTCGCTTGCACACACTCACCCATATTTGCGGCCCGATACATCTTTCAACTTTCATGCACAGTCCATGGAGAAGCCTCAAGACGAGTCCTCTGCCCAAGGCCGCCCTCCCTCCACTGCTCCCCAGCAGGTGTGTGTGTATGTGTGTGTGTATGCTGTGTACATGTTGTTCATAATGTGTGCATGTGTGTTCCAACAAAAAAAAGTTAGACAAATGTGTAATTCTTAGTTTAGGAGGTCTGCCCTTTTCCCCTGCTCTGCCCCCCAGGTGGCCACAGCACTACAAAAGGTGCACACACATTGTGCCTTAGATTGTTAATGACACACGCGCGCACACACACACACTTCGCCTCCCAGGTGTGGCACTACGACAAGCGCGGCAGCTCTGGCAGTCAGCCAGATGGGAGCGGAGAAAGAGGTGGAGCATCCTCAGCAGCCGCTGCAGCCGCTGTCGCCGCTGTTGCCGAAGCTGGGGCAGGTGTGTGTGTTTATGTGTGTGTGAGTGTGTGAGTGTGTGTGTGAGTGTGTGTGTGTGTTTGGTCTATATATGTGCCTGATTTCAGTGACCTATATGGTGGCTTTTTGGGTCTAGTGCAGTTGCTGATACACCAGAAGGAAAGAGGCAGATGTGGAGCTGCGTAAATCAATGCATCGTGTTGGCTAGTACGCGCACACACACATACAGCTCACTTTGCCAAAAACATCTGGATAGGGGATGACGCAAACGCCGAGCTGCGTGAAAAGCTGCGCATTGTGCGCACGGTGCTGGAGCAGGCGAGCTTCAATGGCATCAACCGCAAAGTGCAGATCAAGCCCACGCGCTGGAGAACAGTAGCGCCTGCTCAGGTAGGAGAAGGGTGTGCTTCTGCTTGCGGGTGTGATATGAAGTGTGGGTGTAGGTGTAGGTATGAGTGTGGCTGTGCGTGCGAGTGTACGTCTGCTTATTGGCGTGGGTATGGGTGTAGGTGTGGGTGTAGGTGTGAGCGTGGCTGTGTGTGCGAGTGTACGTCTGCTTATTGGTGTGGGTATGGGTGTGGGTGTGGGTGTAGGTGTGAGTGTGGCTGTGCGTGCGAGTGTATGTCTGCTTATTGGTATGGGTATGGGTATAAGTGTGAGATGTGATGGTGGGTGCAGGCGTGGGTGCAGGTGTGGGTGCGGAGCAAACATACATTTGAGTTGTAACAGGTGCCTGTGCCCCCTCACTTTCAAAGCCTGAACCCTGCTTCTATCTTCTGCCGCCCTTTCTGTTGGTGCAGCCAGGAGTGTTTAAAAGGATGTGTGCGGTTGTGCTTCCTCTTGGCTCGCTCCCAAGGCCTGGCCACACATAGGTCGCCTGCTTTGCAGAGAAGGAAAGGCATCCATAAGAAAGAGCGCTCCTGCTCACATCGTTTTGTTCCAGGTGGTGCAATCCACTTTTTCCCTACAGCGCTCCCTAGCACTGTTGAGTTGTCAGATGAAACCACCATCACAACCAAGTATGAGCCTTGGCACACCTGAGCTCACATCCTGCTTGCAGGACTCCACAGTGGGTGCAGGTGCAGCTGGCAGTGCCAAGGCAGAGGGTTCCTTTGTAGTCTGGGCAATGTTCCCTCACACTTACTTTACTGTCTGCTTCACACCGTGTCTCTGACACTGGTCCGTTCCTGCCTGCAGCCTAAAGTCACCAGTGAGGGTGCAGGCGCAAGTGGCGTTGGCAAGGCAGGATGCGCTTTGTGTATCAGACACTGCTCCCTCACACTCACTTCACTGTTCTTTCCTTCCTCATAAATGGTCCCTGACACTGTTTGTTTCTATCTGTCGCCTACAATTTGCTCACACTGTTTCCTGCTAGGTCGTTTTGTGTTCCTCATACTGGTTCCTGACACAATTTGTTCCTGCCTGCAGCCTGCTACTAGCTCGCACTGCTTCCTGCTGTTTTACACTGTGTTCCTCATACTGGTCCCTGACACTGCTTGTTCCTATCTGTGGCCTACAATTTGCTTACACAGTTGAGTTCCTCATACTGGTCCCTGACACTGTTTGTTCCTGCCTGCAGCCTGAGGCCTCCACCAGTGAGGGTGCAGGTGCAGCTGGCAGTGCCAAGGCAGAGGGGGCAGACAAGGCAGGTGCAGGCGGTGGTGATGGGAGTGGTGGCGGTGACGATAAAAGTGCTGCTGATGCTGCTGGGGGGGGGCCAGCTCAGGATCAGAAGGAACAAGCCAAGGAGCAAAAAGACCAGGCCAAGGAACCACCCAAGGAGCTGGAGGAGGCCCTGCTGGTGTGCAAGTGGGGAGGTGTGCTCACACACGCAGGCAGGCAACAAGCGGAGGACCTGGGGAAGGTGTTCAGGCTGGTTATGTATCCTCGGTGAGTCTCAAATATTAGTTTAAGCTGCCCATTCATTAAGTTTCCAAGCGCGCTTTATAGACGGGCGTACAGACGAAACAAACACCTTTCCAACGCAACTTCCAGATCACAACACGGTCCAAGGTTGGAAAGATATGGAATATTTAAGTGGTCGTTTATTTCGCCTCAGGTCGTTTCCGGGTATCTTCTGGTACCCGGGACATTTTTCGGGTGTACCTGGAACATACCGCCTCAAATAGGTTTCTAAGTTTTGTGGCTGGTGCTTTTAGGCCTATGTGTTTTAGTAGGACTGCCATGTGATTGGCAAAAGCGAATGAATGATGACGTGGTTGAAAAAGCATGTACCCTAGGTGCGTCCTTGCAAGTTTATGGTTGGTTGTGTGTGTTGGGAAGGGAGGGCGCATTTGCCCACATCGTGTCTTAGAGCGTGCAAGTACTTGTGTGTACGATTGTGTGTGTGTGTTTGTGCGTGCATTCGTGTGTTGTGCGTGCATTCGTGTGTTGCGCACATGTGTAGGCGATAAGGATAAAGATGTTTTGCAAGCAAAGGTCACCCATCCCATCACCAATAGCTTAAGAGTATGTCTTGGGTTTGTTTTGCGTGTTCGAGTGAGACTTGAGTGGTAGATGAAATGGCAAGCTTTCTGGACTGGTCAGACTTTTTCTTTAACGACTAACAACTGAACCACTCCATACCAGCCTCTGTCAGCCATGCCATTCTTTTCACAGACCTGTTTTACGCCTGCAGCTTCAGTTTGATCGTTCAAGAATATGTAATAAAATATAGTATACTGAATATTTGCATCACCGCCATTCATTACTGTCAGGCTCCCCTTTACACATTATTCATTTCCTTACTCCACTAGCTGCTCTCCCCCTTCATCTGTGAACATCCATACACACGCGCGCACACACACACACACACACACACACACACACGCAAAGTCACAACTGCATGCACTCACGTACACGTACACATACACATACACACAATTACAAACCCAAATGCGCACATACACACACCACTGCAGCTACGGTTCAGCAGGAGGCGGCCTTCTACGTCTGCACTCTACGTACCGGCATGACCTTAAGATCTACTCCAGTGATGAGGGCCGAGTGCAGGTAAATCAGCTTCCTCTTCCTTTCCTGTGGTATGCGTTGTTAAGTACGTTGCATTGTTATTAGCACTCTCTGCGTCATCGTCACCAGTGAGCCTGCTACTGTGGTAGCACACGGCATTTAGGTGCAGGCATGTTCTCTACTGCCGCGATGTGCCTCTGTACGTCTCTTGCTCACCCATGCTTGTTAGTGGTATGCCTGTGCTCATTCTCTACTCCCGCATGTGCCTCTGTACGTCTCTTGCTCACCCATGCTTGTTAGTGGTATGCCTGTGCTCAGTATGCACCACCTCACAAATCAGGGGGCTTGGTCTCTCTTGGCAACCCATGTGGCTTGAACACCTGGTCTAGTCCTGCCTATAAGTGTGCCCACAGTAATTTGCAGCAACACGAGCCTGTAGGTGTGCCCACAGTAGCCTATAGTTGTGCCCACGGTAGCCTATAGATGTGCCCACAGTAGCCTACAGATGTGCCCACAGTAGCCTGTAGGTGTGCCCATAGTAACCTATAGGTGTGCCCACAGTATTCTGCAGCAAACACACAGGCACCCACTCCTACACACCCACACCCCCACACACCCCCCACACACATACACATACACATACAGGTATGTCCTAAGTTTACGCAACGTGCACTCACAATGCTGCTCATCAATGCTACATGCACACGCTCAATCTTGTGATAACTCCTTACTCGTGTCACACAGGCCCCTGTTTGTTATGTGCACACACAAATGAGCACGCTCCTCACAGCATTGCTCACAACACACGTTTGCACGCAGGCCAGTGCTGCTGCCTTTGCAAAAGGTCTGCTTGATTTGGAGGGAACGAGCCTGACGCCAATTCTCGTATCTTTGGTATGTTCTTTGAGGTCTGCATGAAGGTGGAAAAGGGGTTGCATGTTGACTTGTATGTGAACGCCTCAACATACTCGAGGCCGTGACATGGCAAACACGCAAGTACACGTGTATGAGCACATGCATGCATCTGTGCATCTTACTAGGGTTGGCCAGAACCATACATACATGTGAAAGGTGCAATGTGGTACGCTAAGCGGGGATATTAGAAATTATTATCAATAGTCTTAAACATGCATGTATGTAGGTTCTAACCAACCCTTGACCCTTAAACCACAGGTTAAAACAAGGCCAGTATAAAGTCCAGTATAATAAGTCCTGTATATCTAATATAAATACCAACCCTAATCTTACACCATACTGATCTTACACCTTAGGTCAAGAAGGATGCCAGTATGCTGGACGCCTTTGGCAAGGGTGCCTCTATGGACATCCAGGATGCGAAAGATGCTGTATACAAGGTGAGGCTTTCTTTGTGTGTATGTGTGTGTGTGTTTGTGTTGGAGCGTTTGTGTTTTGCTTTGAAGCGGAGGGAATGCAGTGTCTATGTTGGGGGCAGGGCTATAGAGCACTTAATGTTTACCTTTTAACCTTTTGAAGGTGTGTGTCCGTGGGGGAACAGATTGGATATGCAATTGGCAACATCTAGTAAAATTTTGGATACGTTGCAAGTCTTGGATACACCTCAACCCGTCATTTCAACTCAAAGTGCAATGTAGAGCAATGAATTAGTCTGCAATATCCTCTGTACATTACAAGCAGACCGTGTCATCTTGGGCTAATGCATTGTGTGGGTCCCGGTCATGAACACGTTTTAGGCAAGACCCTCGCTACTCTCATTCTACGGCTTAGGCAGTGAACCAATAGAATGCCTGCTTGTTAGGGCCTTGACGCACGACCCAGATCTTGCTGTAATAAAATGCCTGCTCTTTTAGGCCATGACACATAATCCAGATCTTGCTGTAATAAATGCCTGCTCTTTTCGACCAGACACACAACCCAGTTCTTACTTTTACTAAAGAGCGTAGTAGCGCAAGCGTTGCCCTGGCTAGGCTACGTCCATGTACAAGACCCCCACCTACTCATAACCGACATTTTAACCTCTCATTCCAGTGCTTATCAGTGTTAAGTAAGGTGTACAAATTCTTGTATTGTGTGTGTGTTTGTGGTTCAACCAAGCCCTGGCCACTGCTTTGGCAAGCACAGGGCTTGACTTGTTCCTCTCTGCTAGATTTTTTGATTTGATTTTAATTATCGTGCACGTCGTGTTGCAGGTCATAACACACGACCCAGATAGGGACAAGCTGCAACAATGAAAGTTTATATCGTGCACGTTGCGTTGCAGGTCATGACACACGACCCTGACAAGGACAGCCCTGCAATGACGAAAGACAGCCCCATCCCCACCCCAACAACAGGATCCTCCCCCCACCACATGTCACGCTCCCCATCAGCTGTTGGGGACATGGCAGCTGCCACGGTGCGTACATCAAATGTCCCCACACGCTGTAGTTAGTAATGAATTAAGGACCATGCTGTTGTGAGTAATGAACTAAGGACCATGCTGTTGTGAGTAATGAACTAAGGACCATGCTGTTGTGAGTAATGAACTAAGGACCATGCTGTTGTTACTAATGAATTAAGGACTATGCTGTTGTGAGTAATAAACTAAGGACCATGCTGTTGTTACTAATGAACTAAGGACCATGCTGTTGTGAGTAATGAACTAAGGACCATGCACTGCCCACAAGACTGGAGGTGGATGGTGTCAGTCTTTAATTTGATGTGCATATAATGGACTAAGGACCATGCTCTGCCCACCAGACTGGAGGTGGATGATGTCAGTTTTTTATTCGATGTGCATATAATGAACTAAGGACATGCTCTGCCCACCAGACTGGAGGTGGATGATGTCAGTTTTTTTTTCGATGTGCATATGGGGAGGATCCTGGTTGCCTTTGTGCTGGTGACCCGCATGTGTTGGATAGACCGCAACCGCATGTGTGCGTGTATGTGTGTACCTTCATATGTTAAATTTGTGTATGTATGCGTGTTTGTTTGCGCGTGCATGTGTGTGTGCATGTGTGTGTGAGAAGCAGTGAGGTGTCGGCGTGCTTATTTAGACCACAGCATACTTGCATGCATGGCATACTTGTGCTGATGCTGTGTAATAAAAACACGGCAGATGCACGCACAAGCAATTTGGAGCATGCTTCTTGTTACAGCAACCCTGCGTTACAGCTTTCCTCCTTGAAAATTCATACTATCTGGAAAATCCATTACTGTTTTTTAAACATTTATTTTTAAGCTTTGCCTTGTCCAAAGGATGCTATCATGCAAATGCTGTTGCTTAGCATGCTGCAATACTTGTTACTGAACATTGCTTGTGGTTGCACTTGGTATGACCTTACAAAGTTCACAGCAACATATATTTATATCAATGAATGCATGTCTAGTTATAAATACACATGACACAGGAGGGTGTTTATTTTATTCCTTGGAAGGCATGTCCACTTTTTGGGGTGGACCCCCCTGAGGGACCACCCGCCCCCTAAAACCCCTCCCAGTGCTCCCACCCAGACAAAAAGGGTACCAATCTGCTCCTTTTTATATTCCTGCATCCATCTGCATACTCACCAAGACCTGAAACTGAAGTGTTGCAGAGTTATAGGGCAAAAGTTTAGATACGGACGCCCATGCACACATGACCTACCAGGCACCCACAACTGCTTGCACAGCCCCATATTGCTTCCATTTCTTCAGAATTTCACTGTCTATCTTATGCTGACACAATCCTGGAAGTTTGGAGTGAATTGCTCCTCCATTGGCTTGGCTCACCCCGCGGCCTGCACCCGAGATTGTGTGCCTCTGACTTTTGGACATGTCCACAGACCCACCCTTTTACCCGATTCGCTCAAAAAGGGAGGCAATTGACTGGGCTTGAGCTAAGGATCCCGATGTTATATTTAAAATCTCGTGAAATTGGCCCGGAAAAAAGGGGACATAAATTAAAATCCCACCGGGGGACCACCCCCCCCCGATTTGACCCAT
>Ga0307947_1002221_pt1 | contig 15563 bp, 24 predicted proteins | sample OrgLakmetagen232_FD_201840 | JGI IMG/M metagenome (GOLD analysis project Ga0307947, IMG submission 201840) | Saline water microbial communities from Organic Lake, Antarctica - #232 | ecosystem: Environmental > Aquatic > Non-marine Saline and Alkaline > Saline | place: Antarctica: Organic Lake...
GTTGTGGTTGTTGTGGCTGAGGTTTGTGCAATTCCTGCCGTGATAGCTGCTGCTGCTGCTGCGCGTGCGGCCGCAGCGTTTGCAGTGGTTCTGGCGGTGGGAGAGGGGGTGGCTATGGGTGGGGGGGGTGCGGACGCACCTGGAAGGAACGGAGGCAGTGCTGCTGCTGCAGCTGTGGCTGCTGCCTTTGATGATGGTGATGGTGGCGCAGCTTCCTTTGCTGAAGGAAGCAGTGCTGCTGCTGCCTTTGATGATGGTGGTGGTGTCGCAGCTTCCTTTGATGAAGGAAGCCGTGTGGTGATATTCAGGGTGGACAGGGAGGGGGGCAGAGGCTGCAGGTCTTGTTCAAACAGGTCGGAGCCGGTGCACGAGCTAGGCTGACGCTGAGCGTGCAGAGCGTGCTGTGCCTGCTCGGGTTGCAGCGCAGCAGGCCGGGAATGGGCGCCCACGTGCTGAGGATCTTGCGGGGGGGGCGATGACTGTTGCTGCTGTGGAAGGCTGGGCACGTGCACACGTGCGTTTGTGCTGAGCATGCCCCGCCTGTTAAGGGGGCAGCGAGGCCCTGGGAGTTTGAGGGGCGGGAGGTTAACAAACCCCAGGACATCCCTGTGTGCGTGGTGTGCGTAGGTGTATGGTTTTATTGGAAGTTGTAAAATTATGTGTGCCCATGCACGACAGGAAGGGATAGAGGAAAAGCCTGTGCAGGAGATGATGACAAGCTTCAATGCGCAGAGAGGCCTGCACAGATGATGATGTCGTGCTCTAATGCGCAGAGAGACGAGGCTCCAGTCAAGGGTTTAAAGTAGGGTAAGAACCATATATATACGGTGTATAAAAGATATAAGGTATTTTTAGCAGGGAAATCACCAAATACACGGTCATATACGGTGTATATACATGTCTCTGGCCAACCCTAGTTTAGAGACATTCTCCAGATTATGCCATCACGCATTACAGAGCTCTGAAAGCGAAAAATGAAGATGACGCGAGGCCGACCCTCTAGTTTTCTTTGTTGACGTAGGGTATGCCAAAAACATACATACACACATGACACTTGCACGCATGTACATGTGGCGTACGCTGCAGAAGTGATAAAGTGAAGTGTAACCTGGCTACGGCCATACAGTAAGTTCATGGTAGGCAGTTCCCGTAATTTTAATTTGCAAATGTTTTGAAGGCTGGCACGTGTATCTTGAGCCCTTTATACACGTCTGGGCTATGACTTTGGTCCAAGAGGTACCTCTGAGAGACGGTGGGGTGGCTAAAAGGCTTTCTTTAAACCCCTGTTTTGGGTGATAAAAGGCATTCCCTGTGCTAATCGTACATCCTTTTTTTAACCAAACAGGTACAGCCCTTTTACCCTTACCAACCAGGTACAGCCCTTCTTCCCTTACCAACCAGGTACAGCCCTTTTCCCCTTACCAACCAGGTACAGCCCTTTTCCCCTTACCAACCAGGTACAGCCCTTTTCCCCTTACCAACCAGGTAACACACCTTTTCTTACACACAGGTACTAACATGACAGGCAATACTCACTTGTGCTCTGGGGGACAGGAGCTGGGCCGGAACGGTAGGAGCGGTTTCTGCTGCTGGTGAGCCTGCAGAGCCAACCCGTTGCATTGCTGCAAACAATAAAGTGTGTGTGTGTGCATGTGCGTGTGCATGTGTGTGTGCATGTGGTGTGTGTGTGTGTGTGTGGTGTGTGTGTGTGGTGTGTGCGTGTGGTATGCGTAAGGGTAAGGTTCAACTTGTGGGTCATGGAGTCAGTGCGTGCAGGGTAACTGTGGCATTTATAGAGCTCAGTGCGTGCAGCGTAACTGTAGCGTGTACAGAGCTCAGTGCATCAAGGTTAAAGCCACAGAGACCTTACAAATATGTGAGGCACTCTCTCAGTGCGGTCGAGAACGATGTAGCTTGAGTAATGGCAAAAGCAGAAGAGGTTGAGAAAGATGTAGCTTGAGTAATGACAAAGATGCAGCTTGAGTAATGGCAAAAGATGAGAAAGATGAGAAAGATGAGAGAGAATGATGAGAGAGAAAGATGAGAACGATGTAGCTTGAGTCATGGCAAGAGCAGAAGAGGAAGAGAAAGAACAGCACGCAGACCAGCAACGCACTTTCTAATCCTACGCTGTGCTGCTGTACTGTTGCGCCCACCAAACGCAGCCATTTCCACTCTATTACATACACACAGATGTACACACACATACACATGTACACACACAAACATATGTTCACACCCATATGTGTACACACACATATGTACACGCACATATGTACACGCACACCCACATATGTACACACCTGGTGCTGCCACACTGTTATGCAGGCAGGCTTGCCTATTTGAGTGCCCACTGCACCCATCCACTCTCATCCTTGCTCAAACACACACCCAGCTGCTGCCACACCGTGTTGCAGACAGGCTTGCAAACCTGCACGCTCACTGCACGCACACACGCGCGCTCACACACACACACACACACACACAAACACACAAACACACACACCTGCAGTTGCTGCCACACTGTGTTGCAGGCGGGCTTGCCTGCCTGGGTGCTCACTGCTGCCGCTGCCGCCACTGCTCGTGGTGTGGAAGCGAGAGAGGTAGCGGCAGACAGTGCACCACACACTCGGCTTGGAGAGGGGCAATTGGCTGAGCTGAGCACGTGCTCCAGCTCAAGAGGAGCCGCCACAAGGACCGGGCCGCAGGTGCCTGAGGAATTGGACGCAAGGTGGCAATGCTACACCTAAGGTACATCTTGTGGTATAATAATTTATACAGCACGACCATCATGATGATGTTGGATTTGAGGAGGATCAGGGCACGAGACGGTCTGCATAACATCCATACATCACAATACTTCGAAATATGACATTAAAAGAACTCCTTACGCCCTCTGAAGAAATAAGGATGAAGGAAGGAAGGGAGAGGGTTGCTTGCAGTCTGTTCTTAAACGTGCCAGTGGGTCACACTCTTGGCAGGGCTTTGGCTAGAACTGACTTTAAGTTTTTCTTTCCCACAGCCAATGCACTGAACCTTCTGAAAGTGGGGGCTTTATGCTTAGGTACAGGTCAGGGCCTCAATGGGCTTCCCCCCAGGGCCATCAACAAAGCCACACACTGCACTCCTCAAGTCAGGCAGCAAGTCGGATCTGACATGGACGCAACTAGGTGTATATATATACACACACCAGGTTAGTCTTTATTTAAACACATGCACTTCAAACAGTATATTCAGCACATCCGGGGAGTAGCTACCACAAAGGAGCAGAGCAACCCAGGATACACATCTGCAACAGCATGCCCCATCCGTCAGCATCCTAAACACGGTGCATAGATTTGCAGGAGTTGAGTAAACCTATGGCCATGCTACGGTAGGTATACACATATACACACAACCCATATTCTATGGGTTTTTAGGTCAGGCTACAGCCCCTACACCTTAACCCTGAAATGGGCATAGACGTATGATAACGTATCATTGATCAGTGCACAACAGCTGGCCCTGCCCACCTGGGATGACAAGGGGGGTGGTGCCCACAGGTAGCAGGGGCCCCTCACTGATGCTTGGGTCAATGGGGAACACCAGCAGAGCTGCTGGAGGAGGGGAGGAGGGGCTGATCGTGCTGCTCAAGCTGCTCAAGCTGCCGGCCCCACTGAAGGAGAAGGAGGGGCCTGCGTGTGCGTGTGCGTGTGCATTTGTGTGCGTATGTGCGCGCGTGTACGGCTGTACTCGTGTATAGAGGTGCACGTCTGGGCGCGGCGCCATGCAAACATTCGTGCAATACAGCTGTCAATGCACTTACACACCCACCCACACCCACTTTTGGTAGGTGAGCTGCTCCTGTTTTGCACCTCCTCCAGCAGAACTTTCAGTGCTTCTGGCCCTAGGGAGTACTCGCAGTGCAGCCTGTGTGCATACATTTGTTCGGAAGTGCGTGTGCTTGTGTATGTGTATGCACGAGTGTGTGTGTGTATATGTGTGCATGTGTGTTTGTGTGCGAGCGCATACAGGCATGCTTGCAAGGCTTTAGCAACGAGCGCCAGTAAGCAGATGAAAAAGAAAAACTTACGTTAGCATGAGGTTGGCAGTGGAGGTCAGAGAGGGGCAGGCATCACAGTGTGCGCCAAGTGTGTGGCCCAATCCAACACTTCTGTGTGTGAAAACGTGTGTATGTTTGAGTGAGTGAATGTGTGTGAGCATGTGTGTTGCTCTATAGCATAACCTAAGTGATCACTGGATGGGCTACTTCATCAAATGCAAAGAAGCGTCGTAAGCATCTTCCCTTATTCTCTTACGTTCCGTGCTTGCACACCACCACCGTAAGAGCATGCTCACCTTCCTCCTAGATCACCATCGGCGTTACGCACAGCCACAGAAGAGGCGATGCGTGAGGGCACATCTGCAGGGAGCTGCCTACCCATAGGCAGCACATCACCAGCACCAGCACCAGTTCCACCACCAGGGGTAGGAAAGAAGTGGTTGGCAGCCTCAGGCTTGTCATTGCTGTCTCTGTTCATTGTGCCAGCCGGCACCCAGATCTGGAGCAGCTGCTCCTGCTCCATCTCCCGCTCCACCTCTTCTTCCTCCTGCTCCCTTTCTAAGCGGGATACGGTCGCAGCGAGCGAGGAGCCTCCTGTGCCTGATCTGGAGGGCGCGCTGGAGGCTGCAGGGGAAAGTGGGGTTAGGGCGGGGTGGAGGGCGGGGGCCTGCGTGTATGTGTTTGCAAGTGTGTGTGCTTGCAAGTGTGTATGTGTGTACACGAGTGTCTGTGTTTGCAAGTGTGTCTGTGTTTGCAAGTGTGTATGTGTTTGCAAGTGTGTATGTGTGTACAGGAGTGTATGTGTTTGCAAGTGTGTATGTGTTGCAAGTGTGTATATGTGTACAAGAGTGTCTGTGCAAGTGTGTCTGTGTTTGCAAGTGTGTATACGTGCACAAGAGTGTCTGTGCAAGTGTGTCTGTGTTTGCAAGTGTGTATGTGTACAAGAGTGTCTGTGTTTGCAAGTGTGTATTTGTTTGCAAGTGTGTCTGTGTTTGCAAGTGTGTCTGTGTTGCAAGTGTGTCTGTGTTTGCAAGTGTGTATGTGTACAAGAGTGTCTGTGTTTGCAAGTGTGTCTGTGTTTGCAAGTGTGTCCGTGTTAGCGAGTGTGTCTGCGTGTACAAGAGTGTCTGTGTTTGCAAGTGTGTCTGTGTTTGCAAGTGTGTCTGTGTTTTCAAGTGTGTCTGTGTTTGCAAGTGTGTCTGTGTTTTCAAGTGTGTCTGTGTTTGCAAGTGTGTCTGTGTTTGCAAGTATGTCTGTGTTTTCAAGTGTGTCTGTGTTTGCAAGTGTGTCTGTGTTTGCAAGTATGTCTGTGTTGCAAGTGTGTCTGTGTTTGCAAGTGTGTATGTGTACAAGTGTGTCTGTGTTTGCGAGTGTGTCTGTGTTTGCAAGTGTGTATGTGTTGCAAGTGTACGTGTTTGCAAGTGTGTATGTGTGTACAAGAATGTCGGCTCCATACAGTTATCCATGTGCATGTGTGTGTGCGTGTGTCTGCACGTGTGTATGAGTGTACAAAAGCGTCAGATTTATACAAAGGCATATCCATTCCTCGCGCCGAGGAGAATACGGAGTATCACCGTCGTTGGGCAGAGAGCAAAAGTCCACCCACACAGTCCCCCTTCCTTCAACCCCACCCCCACCCACGCCTGCGCCTGCGCCCATACCCCCACCCTCATCAAAATCACCTTAATGTCCTCTGCCACCCACACCTACTCCCACCCCCACTTTATATTGAACTCCCCCCTCTCCTGCCCACACACCTGCTTGCTGAACATGAACGGGGCGATGACTTGAGGAGACCTGCAGCATGGTAGTGCAGCCTGCGCCACCATCATCATTGTGAAAGGTGCCGTCACAGGTACCGTCACAGGTGCCATCACAGGCGGTGTGGGTAACAACTGCAGGGGTGCTGCAGCTGTTGCTGTTGCTGCTGTGGTTTCGGTTGCTGCGGCCTGTGTGGGAGTTGGGGTGTTGTGGGTGTATGGATGTGATGAGGAAGTGTGCGGTTCAAGGAGCTGGGAAGCAGGGAAATGAGACTTAATACTTGGTGGCGGCGGTGTTAAATTTGCAGATGTTTGAAGGGTGTCACAGGGTGTCATAGAGGGATGAGGGAGTGTGAGACTTGGGAGGTGAGAGGCAGATAATTGGGACTCATTGGCAGCAACGTTTTGGAACAGGAAGGAGTGTGGGAGTTGGGAGGTGAGAGGCAGAGAAATGAGACTCATTGGCAGCAACGTTTTGGAACAGGAGGGAGTGTGGGAGTTGGGAGGTGAGAGGCAGATAAATGAGGCTCATTGGCAGCAAAGTTTTGGAACAGGAGGGAGTGTGGGAGTTGGGAGGTGAGAGGCAGAGAAATGAGACACATTGGCAGCAAAGTGTAGGAACAGAGAAGCAGTATGGGTGCACACAGATAAGAGTGACAAGGAGGTGAGAAGTCCAGGGGGCTGTGAAGCGGCTGTTGAATCAAGCTGTTGCAACGCAGGAGAAAGGACTGCCAGACAAAAAGCACATAGGAAACTCCACCCTAAAATCCACCCTAGATTCCATCCGCCACTGCACCCGCATCGTGCAGCTAAGAGAAACGACAAAACCACATAGCAGGGTCACCCTGGCAGGCAGGAAAGAAGGAGCAACACATAATAAATGAAATAAACGTTGCAGGGGCAGCCACAAACACAGAAGCAAGCCCCACGCACCATGGCAGCAGCGTCGTGCAGCTGAGGGGAGGATCCGTTGCAGCTGCTGCTGCTGTTCGGAAAGATGGGGGCACAGCCAGATTGGTTGTGACTGCTGCTCTGTGTGCTGCATGTGCTGCTGCACAAACTCCTCAGACTGCTACTGCTGCCGCTGCAGCTGCCGGCCTCATTCCTTGCGTTGCAAGCCCCTGTGCGAGAGTCCAAGGTGCTGGCAGCGTCGCAGCCGTTTTCAGCAGCCTTGTTCCTCAGCAATTGAGCAGTTTTGGAGAGGGGTCCTACTATTGCTGCGTCTCCCTCCCCTTGTGTGAATGGTGTGCGTGCGCCCTCAGTGCCGTGTGCGTGCATGCCCTCAGTGTCGTGAATGTTGTGTGACGGGGAGGGGGGAGAAAAGATTTGCGGGGCACACGGCGGGAGGGGCAAAGTGAGAGAGCCTGGGCCATTATTCACGTTTTCTTGAGCAGCAAGTGCATGTTCAATGGCAGGACACACTTTGCTGAAAGGTGCTGCACCAATTCCTTGCCGAGGGCTGTTGACCCCGCTGCTGGGCTGGGATGGGTGGCCTGTGCAAGAAAGCGTAAATGTGTGTGAGCTGTGTGCGTTTTATCGTTTGCACGTTGTGTGTGTGTATGTGTGTGTGTGCCAAATATCCTTCAATTTGATTCGTCAGCGTTGGAGTTTGCTGTATGTAGTGTGATATAAACATGGTCGACTATTTCAGCACCTTCAACAACAAGTGGCTCACCTATGTGTGTGTAGGGGGCTGGGTGGCTGATGGCAGCTGTAGGAGAGGAGTCCTTGGGGCTAGGGAGGGGGGGTGAATGCGGATCAGCAGGCGAGGCCGTGTGTGTAGCTGTGGCACTATTGGGCTGAGACTCAAAGAGACGGCGGTAGGGGGAGCGGAGGGAGGGCGCGGGCAATGGGCTGGGCTGGGGGATCTGTGGTGTGTGTGTGTGTGTGTGTGTGTGTGTGTGTGTGTGCGCGTTTGTGACCTTGTGTGTGTTTGTGAATTCGTGTGGACATGCACACCACAGAAGGTACCTGAATCCTCCTGACCAGCTAGAAGCTAGGGACCGTTTTTCAAGTACCCTATTTTGCCTCCCGACCCAGCTTTCTTATGCCTTTTGTCAACTCTTTTTGAAGACCATGGCCTACAAAAACACTGTGTGTTACCACAGCTATAATGATACAAAGAATCATTTCTGCCACTTGATATAAAGTTATCCCTTGCATGACTTCAACATCACACCACTTTAGTTGCATCAAAATTTGATGTGACCAAAGAAGCACCTCTCACATATCAGTCCCAGCACCTGCCCAGCTTTCCAGCGCACGGATCCCCCTTCTGGTAACTCTGCTGCCTTCAACATCACACCACTTTAGTGCATCAAAACTTGATGTGACCAAAGAAACACCTCTCACCTATCAGTCCCAGCACCTGCCCAGCTTTCCAGCGCACGGATCCCCCCTCTGGTGACTCTGCTGCTCTGTTGTCTGATCATCTCACACACAACCTTATCAGTCCAAGCATCCCTTTCCCACCCCCATCCATCCACCCATCCGAACCACATACCTGCAGTGCGCACGGAGCCCCCCTCTGACGCTCCTGCTGCTCCTTCATCTTCATCATCGCAGCAGCCAAGCAGGTGCCCCGTGGCGTAGTGGCTTTCAGGCTCACACAGTCCAGTGAGTGCCGCCCACAAGAAGGAGAAGGGGAGGCACCCTTCGCCTGGCCAGTCTTGCTGAACACATTCTGCAGCTCGCTGTCGTTTGCAGAGACACCACTACTGACAGCTGCTGCCGTCGTGTTGTCTGTGCTCTTGTGACCAACAGAGGGTTCCTGCAGGCAGGCACTTGCACCCACACCTGCAACGGCATTTGCCACCACCACACTGCTGTCTGGTTGTCCTTGTTGGCACGCATTCCTGGCAGCTGTGGTAGTGGCGTCCTTTGCAGCTGCGTTGAGTGCCTCAATAGTCTCTGCTGTCAGTCCTGCAAGTGAGATTTGAGCAGTCCACGTGACTGCATGCATCATTAGAGACTCGTGTGTTTTGTGTGTATATACGTGTGTATGTGTGCGCATGTATGTGTGTATGTGTGAACGCTTATAAGTCAGGTACGAGGTGAATTGATCCTGAAGGTTTGCATGTATCATCAAAGTTAATTACTTCTACCTTACTTCTACCTTTACTTATACCTTATTTATACCTTACTTATACCTTACTTATACCTTTGTCAGGCCTAGTTACCCAGCACCTGGCAAATGGTCTGTCGTTAACAAGTGAAGTCCAATATAGGGTTGTATGCACACAGTTGTTCGCACCAAGATGCAAAATGACCACGGCGCACACCTGTGAACTTAATCATGCGGAGCGCACCAACTAACACGCACACACACATACACACACACACGTGCACAACACATGCTACCTACCTGCAACCGGCTCCCGCATCTCAAAAGCAGCAGAGGAGCCAGTTTTTGCTGTTATAGCGTTGCCAACGCTGCTGGGAAGTAGTACAGCTGTCCCTGCTTTGTTGTGGTGCTTGCCTAAATGGCTGTTGTTGTTGCTGCTGCTCTTGTGGCTCTGCTGCGGCTGCTGCTGTTGCTCAGCTTGCTGCTGCTGCTGCTGCTGCTGCTGCTGCTGTTGGGGTAGAGGCAGCGAGGAGCACCTTCTGCAGCTGTCGCTGCCGCTCTTTGTGGCCCCCCCACTGCTGCTACTCTCCATCACCAGCATGCTGCTGCTACCCCCTCTGGCTGGGCTCATGTAGCTGCTGCAATTGCTGCTGCTGCTGTCGCAATTGCCCTGCTGGACAGCATTGCAGTCATCTGTCCCATGTGTGCACCCTGCCGTCTCGTCGTTCCTGTCAGCAGTGCCGGTATTGCAGTAGGTGTGCTGCATGCTGGCGCTACCCCACACGCCCCCCAGGTTTGCAGGGGGGTCTGTTGAAGCCTGTGTGTGTATGTATGTGAATGCGTGTGTGTCTCTGTGTGCGTGTGCGCTCTTGTACGTGAGCACTTGTAGAGGTGTGTGTGTGTGTGAATGTGAATGTGTGAGTGGATGCACTTGTGAGTGAGCATGTACCGAAGTGCGTGCCTGTATGTGTGTGTGTGTGCGCTTGTCAGTGAGCATGTATAGAAATGTGTAGATCACCTGCTGCTGCTGCTGCTGCTGCTGCTGCTGGAAGTGTTTGCTGGCCTCTTCCATGCTGCTACTTGTGAGCGGGGAACTGCCAGCGGAGATGGTGATGGCGGTGGTGGCGGTTGGAGTGGGGCAGGGGCAAGCCAAGAGTCGCATGGCTGTGGCAGCCACGGGTGTGCACTGGGGAACTGTGGTTAGATGGAAACACAGGTGTGTGCATTGTGGGGTCATGTGGTGCTGTGGGTCGTTTGTAGGGTTGGCCAGAACTGCGTATGTACACCGTATATGACCGTACATTTGGTGATTTCCCTGCCAAAAACACCGTATATACACCATATATATGATATCTCTCAGGGTCTGGCCAACCCTAGTCATTTGCAGCGTACATACAGAAGGAGTGAAGAAAGGGGGAAGTGTGGTTGGGCTGGAGTTCAGGCATGCGTGCAGGGAGGTCAGGTGGTAGACTGTGCAGTGGGTTAAGGGTGGGGGAGGATTGTGCATTGCGCAGCAGGGGCGCGTCAAAAAGGGTGTGAGCAGTGGCAGTTAAAAGAGTAGGGCTGGCCATAACCGTATATATAATATACGGTGCTATATATATATATACAGTTACATCCGGTATGTATGGCAGGGAAATCACCAAATATATGGTCATATACGGTGCATATATACGGTTCTGGCCAACCCTACACATGATCTAACAAAACGGAGGTGTGCTCGGCAAACAGTCACAAGGGCAACGACACATACCCACACTCTCACACATACGCACACCCGCACATGCACAAACACTAAACCGCACATGCGGGCACCCCAACAGCTCTGCCCACCTGCATTTGCCGCCCCAGCTGCATAATCTGGAGTGCTGCTTGTAGAAGACGTGGGGGGAGCGAGGCATGCGGAGGAGCAAAAGCTCTGTGGGGTTGTGGGAGCCTGGCAGGGGTTGTCCACACAGAAGAGCATGGCGCTTGCAGAGCCTAGAGATAAGGCCTTGCTGTCCATGCGACGAGGGGACTGAGGAATGCCACACAAGCCTACGGTGATGTGAGTGGCACAGTAAGTGAGAGATTGAGAAATGCCACAGAAGCCTACGGTAATGTGAGTGGCACAGTAAGTGAGAGATTGAGGAATGCCATAGAAGCCTACGGTGATGTGAGTGGCACAGTAAGTGAGAGATTGAGGAATGCCACAGGAGCCTACGGTGATGTGAGTGGCACAGTAAGTGAGAGATTGAGGAATGCCATAGAAGCCTACGGTGATGTGAGTGGCACAGTAAGTGAGAGATTGAGAAATGCCACAGAAGCCTACGGTGATGTGAGTGGCACAGTTAATGAGAGAATGAGGAATGCTGCAGCAGTCCACGTTGTAACTGTAAGGAAAGAGAGAGTACGATAAGTCAGACATGCTACAGCAGCCCGCGGTGAAATGAGTGGCGCAGTGTGACAGGCCAGGCATGCTACGGCAGGCCACGTGAAGGGAGGTCAGGTGGGTGCAGCTTCAGGGGAGAGCAAACGCACGTGGAACATAAGTTATTGCAGAGTGAAATGAGCCAGTGCCAGTTTGCTGCTAGGAACTAAAAGTGAGGTGCGTGGTTAAGAGGGGGGAGAGGAGGCAGGGGTCCCTGCCTGAGTTACGCCTCAGAAGAACCACCACCGCATTTAGTGAACACGTGCAAGCATATCGAAAAAACACCAACCTTTTGCTGCTGCTGCTGTCGGTGCTTTCACTGCTGACGATAGACAGGTGGGCGGGGCTTGGGGGCCTTGGACTGCTGCCACAGCTGCAGCTGCCTCTGCCGGTGGAAGTGGCATTTGGGGCAGGGCTGTTGCAGTGGCTGGTATGAGGGGTGAGGTGGAGGAGGCAGGGGCAGGGCTCTGCTCCTGGCTTTGATCATGCCCTTGCTGCCGCTGGTGCTGCTGCTGCTGCTGCAGGAGGTGCTGCGCGTTTTGCAAGGCGTACTGGCGGTTGGAGGAGGCAAAGCGGCGCAAGGCGGAGTTGCCGCTGCTGTTGTGTGGTTGCTGCTGCTGCTGCTGCTGCTGCTGCTGGTGGTGCAGGAGACAGGGAGCCTCGTGATTGAGCTGGTTATTGCTAGCGTGGTGTTGGTGGTGGTGGCCCTGGTCACTCCATCCACTCTCTGACGCTTGTCCAGCTGTCACAGGTGCTGCCACTCCAGCTGCTGCTGCGGCACCAGCTGTCGTCGCTGCTGCTATGGCATCAGCTGTCGTTGCTACTGCTGCGGCATCAGCTGTCGTTGCTACTGGTGCGGCATCAGCTGTCGTTGCTACTGCTGCGGCATCAGCTGTTGTTGCTACTGTTGCGGCGGCCTGCAAGCTACGCTTAGACTGTGAGGGGTGAGGGGGTCGCTTGTGGCTGGCAGGGCCTGTGCTGCTTGCACTGGACGCTGGTGATGACAAGGGGCGCTGGTGTTGGGACGGGGTAGCCGCTCGGTTCCACTTTGCAGGATCGATGGGGGAGGTGCGACAGCTGCCAGTCCTGGAGATCTGTACAGGAAGAGGAGCATACGGGTGTGTGTGTCTTTTGTTGTGTGTGTGTGTGTGTGTGTGTGTGTGTGTGCATGTGCCAGGGAATGCATGCATATGATTGGAGCTCATATTACGTTCAACCTCACCAACTTCTCTCCCTCGTCATACCCACCTTGCATCCCCCCTCATCACTCTGAGCTTATCTTCATTTCTTTGTCATACCCGCCTTACATTCCCCCCCATCACTCTCGCCTCATCTTCACTTCCTTGTCATACCCCCCCCCACCACCACACTTCCCTCTCCTTCACACCTATACCTGGAAAGGACACGGACGATCCAGAGTGGGGTTGGAGAACGGAGAGGAAGCAGCACCCAACGCTGACATGCGCGAGGTTGGGGTGCAAGGGGGGGAAGCACGGCCTTGCGGTTCAAAGCCACAGGCACGCCACGCGTCGGCATCCATGGCACTGTTGCTCTCCTCTGCACAGAGAGAGAGTGTGTGTGTGATGTGCATATGTATGTACGTGCGTATGCGCATGTATGTGTGTGCTATGTGCATATGATGTGGGTGAGTATGTGTGTGTGATGTGTATATAATGTGCGTGCTTATATAAAGGTAAGGGGGACAAGAGTGATCAGAACTTTAAACTGCCGTGTTGAACGTTTCAAAAAATGAGCAATAATATATTGGGTTAAGTTACGTGACACAAAAGCCATGACTCCTTGGCATGCCCCATCGCGTCAAATATTCTAACAACTGTGTATAAAGGCACACACACGCACACGTACACATACAAGCACGACACTCATACTCAGGCACAATTGCACAAACACACACACTTGCACACATACATAGGATTAGCCAGAAATATATATATACGGTGTATTTACAGTAAATCTGGCAGGGAAATGACCAGATATACGGTCATATACGGCGTATACGTACGGTTCTGGCCAGCCCCACGCATACAGCACTCAAAACACCCTTGCACACACCTCACTCACACAAGTACGTACTCAACACACAATACACATATTCCTAACACACCAAGCGTGATTCCATGGAACCACAACAAACACACAACACGCTGCGTACCTGTGGGCGTCACCGTCGCTGAACTGTGTGATGGAACAGTTGCAGACAGCAGTGGTTGTTGGGAGGGGTGCATAGACGCGTGGAGGGAGGGTGGGTGTGGTGAGGCTGCTGCAGAAGTGGTCATTCCTGTAGCATTGGAAAAGGGGTGGAAAAACAGTGGGCAGGACGATGAGGACGATGTGCAAGATTGGCCATCAGGCACTGTCCTTGTATGCCACTATCTCTATGTACAAACCAACAGACATGTTGAGTATAAGTACGAACCTTGGCTATACTCTTATGCATCTCAACCATCCATGCAAATTTGATCCACCTCTCCCCCCCCCACGTACACACATATATGCATGCACACAGAAAGATAGACACACACGCGAACACCCACACACGTTCACACACCCACACGCACACGTACCTGTAGCCAGGGTCCCCCCTGTCCTAGGCGAGATGGGAGAGGAGGAGGTGGGGGGTGTAGCAGAGATGGGGGGGGTGATGGTGGAGGTGGCATTGTTGGTATAAGGGGAGGGGGCGTTGCTGGCTAAGTGGATGCTTTTGGAAGAGGGTGGGGGGTTGTTGGAGAAACGGGAGCGCAAGGGGGGGATGTGAGAGGGGATGAGAGGAGAAGGGGCGTCAGAGGCTTGGGACACAAGAGGAGCGGCTGTGAGTGTGTATGTGTGTGTGTAAGTCTGTGTGTGCTTGCAGGTATGTGTGTTTGCGCACGCATGTCGGCAATGCAGGCAGGATGCCTGGCACTATTATTCTGCTTGTTCCATTCACAATGCAATGAGTGTGTGAGCCGTCCTCTTATTCATGATTCCTCTGACACCAGCTCAAGCTCTGACCACACACTTTGTGATGAACAGCTCCAGGAAAGACGTGTCATCTCACACCACACAGGACCAACGCTCGATGATATCCTGCTGCAGGTCTGGGTTCACAACCAAAATCCATTGACGCCCAAACCTCATCGATGTTCTGGACTCCTGAATTTACTCTACCAAAACGCAAGTTGTAAATTTTCCATGGCCACTGCAGCTCACTTTCTAGTCCTAGCCCCATTTCAAGAACAAAGTCACAGTCTCAATCCTAACCTCACCAAAACCTAAAACGTACCAAGGGCTGCCACAGCTGCCGCAGCCGCAGCATCCGTCCCGCCTCCCTCACGGCCGTTGGCGCTACTACCCCTGGAATGCCCAGCGTGGCTTTCAGACTGTACTGTGTGATGGCTCCCGGCAGAAAAGGGGCAGGGGCGATCAAACACGGCCTGCACGTACACGGATGGGTGAGTGCAGTGTGTGGGGTCGTGGTGCTGGTTTTCAGTACGGTGTTTGGCGCAATTGTGAGGCCCCCCTTTGTGCAGAGTGGCTGTGAGGTGGGTTGCAGCTTTGAGGGTGGAGGTGTGGGTTAAGGCTGAGGGTGGAGGTGCGATCTGAGGGGTCGTTTGTGCTACTGCCTCCGCGTGGGTGTGCACGAGCAGGAGGAGAATGGGCACTGAGGAAACGAGCAGTACTGACATTGGCAGGGCTCTACTGTTTGCGACACTCATTTAATTGGACTCCACTTTGTATACAATCAGTAGGATGTACCTCTTGGTCACGTATTGCAAATACCCACCACTGGAATAGGGGGAATTAAAAGGCTATTGCCAAAACCGTGTACATATACGGTGTATATACGGTACTTTCGGCAGAGAATTTACAAAGTAAAAGGTCATATACGGTGCTTATATACAGATCCGGCCAACCCTTGCTATTACAGAGCAATGTTGCTCCACCAGCATCAATCACACACATGCACACGCACACACGCACAACTCACGCCCCTTTCACCTCCGCAAAGGGTGAAGACACTGCATTGTACACACACGCACACACGCAGTCGTACAAGCACACACACAAACAGACAACGCAAGCCCCTTTCACCTGCGCAAAGAGTGAAAACACTGCATTGTACACACACGCACACACGCAGTCGTACAAGCACACGCACACACAGACAACGCACGCCCTTCTCACCTGCGCAAAGGGTGAAGACACTGCATTGTACACACACACACACACGCAATCGTACACGCACACGCACACACAGACAACGCACGCCCTTCTCACCTGCGCAAA
>Ga0307947_1002224_pt1 | contig 15549 bp, 19 predicted proteins | sample OrgLakmetagen232_FD_201840 | JGI IMG/M metagenome (GOLD analysis project Ga0307947, IMG submission 201840) | Saline water microbial communities from Organic Lake, Antarctica - #232 | ecosystem: Environmental > Aquatic > Non-marine Saline and Alkaline > Saline | place: Antarctica: Organic Lake...
CCACACCCACACCCACACCCACACCCATACCCATACCCACACCCACACCCACACCCACACCCACACCCACACCCACACCCACACCCACACCCACACCCACCCACACACACCATACACACGCACACACACACGCGCACACACACACACACACACCATACACACGCACACACACGCACACACACGCACACACACATACACATACACATACACGCACACACACACGCACACGCACACGCAGGCAGCCTCGCACAAGGCTCAGAAGTCCGCTCCCCTGACACACCCTCCACTCCCGTACCTGGCTCGGGCGAGAAGGGATGGCAGCGTAGGCGTCGTGCAGCCTCCCCCACCACGCCTGTGGGTGCGCTGCTGTGGCAGGTACCTGTGGGGAGTCACGTGAGTGAGGAGGAATACGCGCAGGGAGAGCAGCAGCAGCAGCAGTATCAGCGGCAGCAGCAGCACCTACTCCTGCCACGCAGCCTCGAGTGTGCAAGGTGTGTGTGTGTTTGTAAGTGAGTGAGTGTGTGTGTGTGTGGGTGGGTGGGTGGGTGTGGGTGTGGGTGTGGGTGTGTGGGTGTGGGTGTGGGTGTGTGGGTGGGTGTGTGGGTGTGAGTGTGCTTATGTTTGTGGGGGTGTGGGTGGATGTTGGGGAGATGCTGAGTTACGGTGGCACGTCTTGGGGGTATTGTGGATGATGTGCGTGTGTGTAGCACACTTACCATCATGTGTTTCAGTTGCTTTATTTTCTTAATGTGAAGACTTTGACAAAATAGTCTGAGACCTATTTTAACTCGGATGGAGCGTGCGAAAAGGAATTGAGAGGTCACATAAGTTCTAGATACGGCCTTGTAAAGTCGCCATTCGTTTCAGATCAGGCGATTGCTCACTTTTCAAACAGTTGGTGCAAGACAAGGGGAGAGGGATGGACGCATGTGCAAAATAGCCAACAATTTTTGTCTGCAAATTTACACACATAGCTATCTTCCAATGTATAAATCCTTCTATATGGATTGGGCACATGCTCCTTGTATGATTCTGGGCTATGATTATAGCAATGTACATAACATGTGCAAGTCATGGCTTATTTGCTTATTTGCTGCTAGGGATGCAGGCATTTGTAGCCGTGCTTTTGTCCCGCCTTCCTGGTTTGTGCAGTTTGTTTTCGTTAGTGTTCATTTGGTGAAGGAGCATTGCTCAGTTTTAAAGTGGCTCCTTTTTTACCTTGTAATCAATAGTATATGTATTTCAGTTGTAATTGTATTTAACGTGCCTTTAATGTGGGCATTGGCTATCGTTGCTTCAATTAGGGACACACAGTGCTGTAAGCAAAGTGTTAGCAATGCGCTCTTCTTGTGCCTTCACAATTGTTTGCTTTGATCTGCACACCCAAAGGGCAAATGCAGACACTGAAAAGCACTTCCCCCTGACCACTTACAAAAAAACTAAAGAAGCAAACAAGAATATTTCAAGGCTACTTCTATCATTTCTCACAGTGCTACCGCTTTCTCACCTGCTTTGTGGGCCAACAGACCACAGCTTCTGTCCAGCTTATTATTATTTTTGCTGAACTACCGAACTTCCCTTTTACCCTTTCGTCGGTTTTTGGCGATGTCGGCGCTCCTTCTCTATTTCTTAGTTCATCGGCTTATGTGGGGTCAGCAATCCTTTTTGTCTCACCATTTCTTCAGTATTTCTTGGGGCCCATGCAACTTTTCTTCTGACCAATGCCAGATCGTCGGTGTGCTGCACCATGCTTCTTTTTCACCACCTTATCAGGGGGCCTGCTGCATATTTTTGTCTGAATGAATACCAGATTGTCGGTGTGCTGTACCATGCTTCTTTTTCATCACCTTATCAGGGGGCCTGCTGCATATTTTTGTTTTAATGAATACCAGATCATCATCAGTTACTGTCGATTGGTCCCGTCCACCTTTCAGGGGCCCTCGCTGTTCTGCTCCTATCCACGACAACCTACAAACGTGTGTGTACTGTTGTCGTGTGTGTGTACCATTGTACAATAACCTACAAACGTGTGTGTACTGTAGTCGCGTGTGTGTACTGTTGCACAACAGCCTACAAACGTGTGTGTACTGTTGTCGTGTGTGTGTGTACCATTGTACAATAACCTACAAACATGTGTGTACTGTTGTCGTGTGTGTGTGTACCATTGTACAATAACCTACAAACGTGTGTGTACTGTTGTCGTGTGTGTGTACCATTGTACAATAACCTACAAACATGTGTGTACTATCGTAACGTGTGTGTACCATTGTACAATAACCTACAAACGTGTGTGTACTGTTGTCGTGTGTGTGTACTGTTGCACAACAACCTACAAACGTGTGTATACTGTTCTGCCTGCCTTCTCGCAGTGCCCACAATCAGCCTTCAAGTGCAGCCGCTGCCCACACCTCCTGCCCACAACAGCACCCACAGTACCCTCACCAACACGTCTCTGCTAGCCACCACCACCAGCAGCAGCAGCAGCAGCAGCAACCACGTCACCTGCACCCACATCACCTTCACCCACACAACTCAGACGGCCAGCAGCTGCACCTGCAGCATTTGGACCTTTCCACCTCGCAAGGTGCCCTCGTGCAGCAGCAGCAGCAGCAGCAGCAGCAAACACATCACCTGCACCCACACAATTCAGATGGCCAGCAGCTGCACCTGCAGCAATTGGACCTTTGCACCTCGCAAGGTGCCCTCGTGCAACAGCAGCTGCAGCGGCAGCAGCAGCGGCAGCGGGTGCTGTTCCAGCAAGCCCAACAGCAGGAGCTCCAGCACAAGCCACCAAATGTGCACCAACCTCCTACCTCAGCCCACCAGCCAGTGCAACACTCACACTATAATGTCATCCAGCTCAATGGTGCGCACGCGCGTTCTCAACTGCCCTGGCAGCAAGACCAGCAGCACCCTTATCTGCACCCACTTCAAAACCTTGCAACTCACAGCCAGCCGTACTACAACACCCACCACCAACAGCGCATCACCACCACCCAGCAGCAGCCGCGACAGGAGCAGGAACAGCAGCAGCAACAGCAACACATCTCCACCACCACCACCCAGCAGCAGCAGCAGCAGCAGCAGCAGCAGCAGATGCAGCAACAACAACAGCATCACGTCTCCACCACCACCACCCAGCAGCAGCAGCAGCAGCAGCAGCAGCAAGCGCGTCAAGATGTCGCCACACGAAGACGGCTCTTCAAAGACAGCCACGATGATGCATCACATCCCCTCCACCAACACCAACACCAACAGCAACAGCAAAACCACCACCACCACCAACACCAACACCAACACCAACGGCAACAGCAGCAACAACAGCAACAACAACAGCTGCAGCAGAAACAACATTACCCAGATATTTCTCGTCCGTATCCCCATCCACATGCACAAAGTGCAGGAGCGCCTGCAGCTCCAAATGTGTGCCCACCAACAGACAGCACCAGAGCGGTGGGACCAGCACCAGCACTAGCACCAGCACACGCCCTACACCTGCACCCACACCCATCCAACGAATCTGCACTCCCAGCAGTGCCACCTCCCACCACCACCAGCACCGCCTCCACCATACCTCTGCCACCTAGCCAACCCCCTCCCCTTTCTGCTGCTTCTGCTGCTCACACACACGCCTCTGCTGCCAGTGCTGCTGCTCTTACACACGCCCCTACCGTGCCTTCCGGCTTCAGAGGAACTAGTGGCGTGGGTGGCGTCGTCGCTTATAGCACTGGCCGTGCTGGCGGTGCTGGTGGTAATGTCGGTGCTGATGGCGATGGCAGTGGCGGTGGTAGTGCCTGTGCTGCTACTGCCCCATTCGGCCCACCCCCTGCTGCTGCGGCTACTTCTGCTGCGCCTTCAGCTGCCCCACATACTGCACCTGCATCAGTAACACTCCCTAGCCCGGCCACCGCAACCGCAACCGCCCCCCCTCCCCCTCCCCCCTACCAGCACCCCCCTTCTCAATGGCAGGGAGCCGCTCGCCACTGCCACGCTCCTCCCCTCACCGCCACCCACACCTGCCGCCCCTCACCGGCCCCACCGCCAGTGCACAGCGCCCCTCCTACTCATGCTGCAGTTGCAGCTGCCCTGCCAGTGCACAGCGCCCCTCCTATCAACACTGCAGCCGTGCTACCAGTGCACAGCGCCCCTTTTATTGATACTGCAGCTGCCCTGCCAGTGCATAGCGCCCCCCCTATCGATGCTGCAGCTGCGCTGCCAGTGCACAGCGCCCCTCCTTCTCATACTATAGCTGTGCCGCTCTTCACCAGCAGCAGCGCCCCACTTCATACAGGGCCTGTGGGCAGCAGCGCCCCTCCTACAGGCACTACAGCTGTGCCGCTCGTGGCAAGCAGCAGCACCCCTCTTCTTGCAGGGCCCGCGGCAGGCCTTGAGGCCATGCCTGCTCATGTGCCTGCTCCTCCCTCTTCTGCACGCACCCAAACCCAACGTGAGCCTGCCAGAGACACCGTGCTGTTCCCTCCTGCTAGCTCCACTAGCCCGAGTGGTGTGCCTAGACAAGTTCCCCTTCAGACAGGCTTCTCTGGCACAGCAATCCGTGCCGCAAACGCAGGCTCCACCTTTGAGCAAGCTGCTCCTGCTCCTGCTGCTGCTGCTGCTGTCGATACTGCTGCTGCAGATGCAAACACTGCTGCTGGTGCTGCGGGCGCAAACACTGCTGCTGGTGCTGCGGATGCAAGCACTGCTGCTGGTGCTGCGGGCGCAAACACTGCTGCTGGTGCTGGTGCACTTTGGCCCGGGGCTTGGGACTCACAGCCCTTCAACAGCACCCTTCAACAGCACCCTTCAGCAGCACCCTTCAACAGCAGCCTTCAGCAGCAGCTGGGCCTGCTAGACATGTCCATCAACTTTGACACCTCGTTACCCTCCATCCCGGGCATGGAGTTTCTGATGGAAGAGGGCCAGCAGCAACAGCAGCAGCAGCAGCAGCAGCAGCAGCAGGGGCACGGACTCTTGCTTCAGGAGGGCCAGCTGCTGCAGCAGCAACAAGAACTGCAACAGCAACAGTGGCAGCAGCAGCAAGAGCAGCAACAGTGGCAGCAAGAGCAGCAGCAACGGCAAAAAGAACAAGAGCAGCAGCAGCAGCAGCAGCAGCAGTTGCAAGCGCAGCAAGAGCTGCACAAGCAGCAAAAGTATGAGCGCAAGCAGCAGCGCGCTCAGAAGCATCAGCAACTCCAACAGGAGCAGCAGCAGCAGCAGCAGAAGCAGGCACGTGGAGACGGGGAGGCAGCATCGACATCTGCACGCCAGCAGCGCCTGCCTTCTTCGCAGGAAAAATCTTCTACAAGCACCAAGACAGGGCCACGTAAGCAGCAGGCCGGTGAGTGTGTGTGTTTCTGTCCTTTTTTTTGTGGGCGTGTATGCATGCAAAGTCCTACGAGCACCAAGACAGGGCCATGTAAGCAGCAGGCCAGTGAGTGTGTGTGTTTCTGTCCTTTTGTGTGTGGGCATGTAAAGTCCACTACGAGCACCAAGATAGGGCCATGTAAGCAGCAGGCCAGAGAGTGTGTGCGTACGCATGTGTTTTGTGAGTGTCCTTTTTTGTGCGGGCGCGTTTGATTGCATCCCCCATCTGTTGATACGTGGCACCCCCACGCAGGCTATGCATCCCGCTCCTCACATGTCAACAACGCATGTACGATGACGCACAGCCTCTGCTTGCTAATTGCACACCGAAAAAAAGCGAACTCGTTCTACCTCTGCTTGCAGCCGGCTCTTCCCTGCGCACCTCCGTCCACTTGCTGGTCAAGCTCAACTCCAACTGACACGCCAAGTACTTGACACAGAAATGAATGACCATACTTCTTCTGCTTGCAGCCGCCTCTCCCCTGCGCACCTCCGTCCACTCGCTGGTCAAGCTCAACTCCAACTGACACGCCAAGTACCGACACAGAAGATAATGCGTTCACATTCTTCTGCTTGCAGCCGGCTCTTCCCTACGCACCTCCGTCCACCCACTGGTCAAGCTGAACTCCAATAGACAAGCCAAATACTGACACAGAAAATAATTTGTTGACATTCTTCTGCTTGCAGCCGCCTCTTCCCTGCGCACCTCCGTCCACCCGCTGGTCAAGCTCAACTCCTCCCGCAAATCTTCTGTGGGTGGCACCCGTCAGCAGCAGCACTCAGGAGACACCACCACCGAGCAGCAGCTGCAGCAGCAGCAGGAGCAGCAGCACTCTGGCACCACCATTACCTCAAAAACGCAGCAGGGCCACGCCGATAGGTGAGTGTGCGGCACGATTGCAAGACCAGCGCTTGGAAAAGGAGCAGGGTCTCACTTCTTTTTACTTGAATCCGTAACTGCAAGCGCACCCTCCTGGCTAAGAGGCCACAATTAAAAGGACTAGTATGTCGCTTTTCGCCAGCCAGGCCTAAACATAATGGCAAATATGGTTCATCGCCATACTCTGCTCCAACATTCATTATGCTGAAAGCTTGGATACGGATCTACCCATTCACAGGATAAGTGAGAGTTTTATATTTAATGCAGGAGGCGTTAAGACGCATAACTTTTGGACGTCTCGTGTCAAATTGAACGAAAATTTTATCTTCGGAATCCTGTTGAGACCTATTGATTGGTATTTATATGTGTCGAATCGGGGAGGGGGGGGGGGGGGGGTCCCCCAATGGGGTTTTATGTTTTGGGTGAGGGGGCTCCAGTTTTTTCTGGGCCATAAATGTAAGTACACCATCAGAATTCTCAGATCAAGCGCAACCGATTGCCAAAAGTTTTGAGCAAATTGGGTAGAAGGGGGGGTCTGTGGACATGTCCGAAAGTCAGGGGCACACGCGCTCGGGTGCAGGCCGTGGGGTGAGTCAAGCCAATGGAGCAGCAACTCACTCCAAACTTTTAGGTTTGTGCCAGCATGAGATAGTCAGCAAAATTCTGAAGAAATGGAAGCAATGTGGGGCTGTACAAGCCAGTTGTGGGTGCCTGGTAGGTCATGTGTGCATGGGCGTCCGTACTTCAATTTTTGCCTCATAACTCTGCAACGCTTAAGTTTTAGGTCTTAATTAGTAAGCAGATGGATGCAGAATTTTAAAGGAGCAGATTGGTATCCTTTTTGTCTGGGTGCGGGCACTGGAAGGGGGGTTGGGGGGGGGGGCCCTCAGGGGTGTCCACCCTAAAAATTATACGTGCCTACCAATAAAAAGAAAAAAGCCTTTTATATACTGTATAATATACACCATACATAACAGCATCTATGTCGTCATACACCACCATTTCTGTTGGTGTATCCGGGATAAACATCCCTGCACAAAAGGCCTTTTTGTTCTCATTAACCCTGCGCATTCATCTTAGAGTGAATGAACGTGTGCACTTTTTCTGCCGCAGAAGGTTTGCTGATGAAGCCTGCATCACCACGGCATCTTACATTATACATCACACATCACACATCGTACGTCACACATCATGCACCACACACCATTACACACTCTCACACATCATGCATTGCACACAATGCATTGTACATCATCACCGCATCATACATCGCCTGTGATGCATGGTGCAACACTTTGCCCAGCACATACACACACGTGCACTCACACACACACAATCACACACACACACACACACACACGCACGCAAACAAACACAACACCCCCTTGCATTGCATGTGCATAGGACGCTGCCCAGCACACACACACACAATCACACACACGCACACACACACACACGCACGCAAACGAACACAACACCCCCTTTCATTGCATGTGCATAGGACGCAAACTGCTCCCCACAAATCCACGGGAGGCCTGGCACGTGTTTCTGGCAGTAAAGTTGCATCCTCAGACTCTACAGCGGCGCCCCCACCTATGGCCACATCTGCAGCTGAGCAGTCTGCCAACACAGCAGGTGCCGGTGCTGGTGCTGGTGCTGACATGCATGCTGATGCTAGCGCCAAGGTCTCAAAGTCAGCACCTCCTGTACAGGCCGGGGGGCTGTCTGGCAAGTTTGCAAGGGGAGGCGGCCGCCCCAAGAGCAGAGGTAGCGAGAGATCAGAAGCAGCGGCAATTCAGGGGGCGAGAGGGGGCGGTGTAGGTGAGGAGGAAAAGGAAGAGGAAGAAGAGGAGGAGGAGGAGGAGGAGAAGGAGGAGGAGGAGGAGGAGGAGGAGGAGGAGGAAGAGCAGCGAGCAAAGGCAGTGCGCACCTGTGAGGCCATGCACCCTCCCCACCCTCCTCTTGGCGTGCAGCAGCAGCAGCAGCTCTCACTACAGCCGCAACGCGCTCAACTGCCCCACCCGCATCGGCAATCAGAGCATCAGTTGCAGCAGCAGCAGCAACAGCAGCTGCAGCAGCAGCAACAGCCGCCCGCTTTTGTCCACCTAAATTTGCCTGCTCAGTCACAGCATCAAGCCGTACCTAACGTCCCTGTACCTCTCGACCACTCTTTGCCCCCACCTGCCTCCCCCTCCCACCTTCCACCCCTTCCACCCCTCACTGCCGCTTCACCCATGCGTCCTTGCACTTCTCTCCTGCCGCCCCCTTGCGACAGCTGGATGCCTTTCGAAGAGTCGCGAGATCCATTTTCCGAATGGCAAGCAGGTGGTGTCACCGCAAAGCCCTCCCTCCCTTCGCTCCCTCACAACGTACACCCATCCTGCACTCACCTTCCCCTCTTCTCGGCACCGTGCCAGCCCAGCACCCTGCCCCTCACACAGCTCCGTGCTGTGCCACACCACGTGAGTGCTCCAGCTGCCACGCCACAGCAGCACCACAACCAGCCGCAGCAGCCGCAGCAGCAACAGCAGACTGCAATCCCACCCAAGCAGCAACGGCAGCCGCAGCAGCAACAGCAGCAACAGCAGACTGCAATCCCACCTAAGCAGCAGCAGCAGCAGCAACAGCGACACCAACACAGTGCGCCCTCACCCCTGGCTAATCACACAGAACACGTAACAGATCCTCATAACCAAAGTGCTGCAACTCCTCACACACAGCAACCTGCCCTGCAGCAAAGCAGCGCAGCAGCTGCCCCACAACAGGGCTCAGAAGCTATGCCACTCCCTCCTCAGAGGCAGCTCCCCCTCCAACCCCCCTCCCTCCACACCAACCCCAATCCTCTTTCAGCCCCCACGGACTTCAGCTGCCTGCGAGCTCCCAGCTCTCAGAGCCAACTGCACCCTGACTGCGCTCTTCCCCAAAACTTGCCACCCTATCTTCAGCAGCAGCACCAGCACCAACAGCTGGCAGACGTGAGCATCCACCTCAGTCACCTCTTTCCTGATTGCACGCGCGACGTAGATGTTGCTGGTGCAAACGATGTCACTGCTAGCACAGGTGCTGCTACAGGGTTTGGTGCAGGGGCTACGGGCGTGGCACAGCAGCGTGGGGCAGAACAGCTGTGGGGGACACTAAAACAGCAGCAGCCACAGCAGCAGCCGCCGCCGCAGCAGCCACAGCAGCAGCAGCAGCAGCAGCAGTGCCAGGGCACACATCGGCATGGGACAGGACAGCAGTGGGGGACACTACAACAGCAGCAGCAGCAGCAAGAGGCCCCCCAGCCTCTGGCCCGGAAGCGTGTGCGTCCAGAACCTGTGGCTCCTGGCTCCTCATCAGCTGCCAAGACCCTTGGGGGCGCTAAACCTTCTCTGGGGGGAGCACCCGGGCAGCAAGGAGGTGGTGGTGTTGGTGGGTGTGGCATCAACACGGCAGAGGAAGGAAACAGCCAACAAGCGCAGGGTGCGCAAGGTGATGAGTGTCTAGACCAGGTCGGAAGGGGCAAAGGCATGGGTAGCAAGCGTGTCAAGGCAGGGGAGCTGCCTCTAAGGGAAAAAGGCAGGGAGGGCCAAGAAATTGGCGGAGTGCCGCAAGCGGCAGGGCAAGCTGCCAGCCACGGAGGCCCTGTCCCTGCTGGTAAGATCGGGCTGTAATTATGATTGCACGTGCCTTTGATGCACGCAATTCTGAAGTTTTTTTTTCCGCTGCATCGCAAGTAAGAACAGTGTGTTTGAGAGCAGGCCGTCGATGCAAACAAGCGTAGGAACCTCGGCTGAGAACTTGCTGTCCCTTGTATGAATGTTTCAAACCGAGCGTTTGCATTTCGCTTGATCTGTGCCTTGTCACTTGCTTGTGCGACTTGCGACTTGCGATTTGCGACTTGCGACTTGCGACTTGCTTGTGTCACTTGCTTGTGCGACTTGCCGTGCCTTGTCACTTGCTTGTGCGACGCTGTTTTACTTTTCCGTCTGTGTTGATCAAAGATTGTGGAGCTTTCTATTAATGTGGGGAGTGGATTTCACTGCCTGCGTAGTTTATCCTTTTTCATTTCTAGCTACAAATGCAGCATAAACATTGGTAGGCAAGGCACAATGTTAGGAGGTAGCAGTTGTGGACAAGCTGCTGCTGCTTGATCTCATGAGCATTGGCACACACACACACACGCACACACACGCACACACACACACTCACACACACATACACACACACTCACACACACACAGACACACACTCACACACACTCACACACACAGACACACACACAACACACACACACTGCTCAGGGAGGAGGAGATCAAGCAGCCGGCAAGCAAAGCCGACCTTCAAAGCCGGGGCATCTGGATCGACAGTTGCGGCAGGAGGAAGCAGAGGGCGAGGTAAAAATCTATCCATCCAGCAGATGCTTTGCTGTGGCTGGATTGATTGAGTGATTAAAGCATTTGTCTTGCACATGCTTGTAGATGGTTTAGTTACTGCACGAGCCTGTTCAGGCCATTTCCTAACAACACACACATGATGCGCGAGCCGTGTACGGCGCTTGCATGCTTGCATGCTGTGAAGTGTACTGTACTGTGAATGACTGATATTCTGTGAATGACTGACGTAATGGAGCGGATCTGACCGACACTGCACAGGTGCTGCTTCTCGACTAGGCCCAGAGTCCGGAAGGAAGTGTGTGTCACATCCTACTCAAAATGGTGTAGCAGCAGCAGCCCCTGGGGCAAGCGCAGGCGGAGATGCTTACCCCCCGACCTCCGCTGCATCAGCAGCAGCAGCAGCAGCAGCAGGTTCTGGAGTGGGCTTGACAGGGGGCTTGTCCGGTGTATCTCCTCCTCTTCTCCCTCCTCCTTCTGCCTTGGTACGTGTGTATGGCTGGTGTGGAGGGGAAGGGTGGTGTGAATGTGTGCTTGGGGTCTGGCTTAGGCACGTGTGCTCTGTGAGTTTTCCCTTTGACCTTGAATCTCTGGCATTCTATTTTGTCCCAATTTTCATGATTCAATTTGAACGTGATGCCAACAATCAGGCCAGCTCTTTGTGTGCTAGTCCTTGTAGACAGTGCTTATCATTTTGTAGCCAGTGCTTAACCTTTGTAGACAGTGCTTATCATTTTTTATGATTCATTTTGCATGCGTCGCTTTCTCCTTCTGATAAGCAGTTCCCTGTGTCTGATGATGCATTTTTTATGATTCATTTTGCATGCGTCGCTTTCTCCTTCTAATCAGCAGTTCCCTGTGTATGATGATGCATGTCTGGCTGTGTGTTCCTCAGCCGACGGTGCAAATGCACTGTGGATGAATGAAGAGGCGGATGAAGTGAAGTTAATCTGCTGCTACACCCAGACTCAATGCTTCTTCTCCTCTGATTTTTGCAGGGGGATGAGGTGGTGCTTATGGGCCTCGACGATGGGAACCATCACGACCTGCTGGATTTGGGCAACTCCCTGTGTGGAGACTCACTCTTCCTGCTGAACTCACCTAAGGGGCAAAAGGGAGACGGGCTAGAACAGGTCGGCAGGGGGCAGGAGGGGCACGTAAGGGGGGAAGTGCAAGGGTTTGGAGGCTTGGGAGAGGTGCACGACAGTGCTGTTGCTAAAAACGGACTGGCAGGCCGGGAAGGGCAAGGGAGGCCCATGCTGAGCGATCGCTGCTTTGAAGTTTTTTTTGGGGCAAACTCCTTCCAGGCCATATGATTGTGTATATTACGTGTGTGTATCCATGTGTGCATGCGTGCTTACTTGTGTGCGTGCGTGTATGTGTGTTTGTGTGTCCTTAATTGCAATAAAGCACTCCACAGCAGTGGTGTCAGATGTAATGGGAACCTAGATGTGCTGTAGCTTCTACTACTTGCCGTAGCGTGAACCATGGGTTATGCCAAGAAATGGCAGCACGCGAACGCTTTCTTCCTCGTTGATATTGTAGGTTTGCTAAAATTGTTTACTCTTACTACGTCTTCATGACTATATTCTGTATCAGTCTGGGCTCAGCGAGCCGCGTCTTAACGCTTGAGGTACATCGATTCCATGTTTCCTCTAGCTCCTGTTTCGTTTGTTTAGCCAGGTGTGGTTTCAGGCTTTTGCCAAGCTTCCACTCAGATGCCCTTTGAGGCAAAAATAGCGATTTAACCTTACTTATATAACGCTTGAGCGGGATGGCTTGCTCAGCAGCAGCATTGAGCTGCATTCATTGTATCCCTACTTTTCTATTAAAGCAACGAGCAACCTTGCCCTCACATCTTTAAAGTGGCCTCTAGTCTTTTTTTGTAATATGTGCGTATATGCGCAGTTGGTGACAGGTGAATAACGGCAACATGTCTGGGTCCTCTAGGAATGTAATTAATATAGGAAGAGGTACAGAGCGTGTCAAGGTAAAGAAAGAAAGAGTGTCTAATGTTTTTGCAAGCTGAAGATTACACCATGAGTGCTCCTTTCCTTGTGGCAATGCCTGACCCCAGGGGCGCTAAATCAACCTTTGCCTTCCTTCAAGTGCTTCAGAGCTAGTGTTGATCTGTAACTCTAGCAGCATCCCTGCCAAATGCACCTTTCCTAGCAGTCGCACTCATTGACTGATGGCTTCATCTGAGACCTCTTTTATTCTAGAGCCAATCAGCCTTGGCCCAAAGGTACTAAACAGAAACTCAACGTCTCTTTCTTCAATCCACTGGCCGTGCTCAAATGGATAGACAGCTTGCATGCTCTTACTGCAAATGCGTGGCTTGAAGGTTGACGTGCTGGTTTGAGCTGCCTGTCTTGTCGAAACACTTTAATTTATAATTTTATAACTTACAGTAAATAAGCTCATTGAAAAAAGGCATTGCAGCCGGCACCCGTTGTTGCAGATACAGGCTAGCAAGCTACAATAAAGTAGGCTGTCCAAAAATCAACAATAGGAGGAAATTCTTTAAATCTGACGTGCAAATACACAACACCGGTACAGAACGGTGAGACGCATGATAGGATAGCGCTGCTGCGTAGTTTTAGGGAAGTGATGCAGCATTCTAGGAGGACCAGGTAGGTCTGAGGCTAAAAGTGGTTTACAATTATGCACTGCAGATAGTGCACGCTATGTGTGGGAGGAATCACAACATGATGTAAGGCATCTCCATGTGCTGCTTAAAGGCCTTGAGCCAGTCAGCCCCCATGGCTCCGTCCACCACACGGTGGTCACACTGCACATGTGTGTTGTGATTGTGCGTGTGTGTGTGTGTGTGTGTGTGTGTGTGTGTGCGTGCGTGCGTGCGTGTGTGCGAGCGTGCGTGCGTGCGTGCGTGCGTGTGTGTGTGTGTGTGTGTGTGTGTGTGTGTGTGTGTGTGTGTGTGTGTGTGTGTGTGTGTGTGAGTGAGCATGTGCATGTGCATGTGTGCATCTGTGAACGTGCCTGCATGTGTGCACACACGTGTTTGTGTGTTGTGCATGTGTAAATGAACAAGAGTGCGTGTGTGTATGTGTGCGTGCATGAGTGCGCACAGCAAAGCTGTAACTGAGCTCAGAGCGTCTGCTGCATGTACATGTCAAGCATTTGGTCCTCTATTGATACACGCCCTATCGCAAACACTCCAAACATCTTACCGATAGCGTCACAGTCATCACGGTTGTTTCTCTCAAGCTGCCGTCGGCACCAAGCACCAACTGCAGTGGAAGTGAGGGTGCACACAAGCACGAATTAAGAAAGTGGTTCGATGAATCAATGAGCCTAGGCGGCGCTCCACACGAGGCCTCCTGCTCGGCGCAGTATTATTGGCAGCAGGACACGTGTGCCTAGTTTTTTTGGTGTGTGGTGTACCATGTACGGTGCAAGGATTAACGTGCAAGGATTAACGATTGCACTTTTGCAAGGACTTACGTGTAATGTTGAACGATGACACTTTTGCAAGGATTTACGTGCAAGGATGAACGATGACACTTTTGCACAGATTTACGTGCAAGAATGAACAATAACACTTTTGCAAGGATTTATGTGCAAGGATTCACGATGACACAATGAAAGAGGTTTAAGTTTTAAGGAGGGATCAGTGCTCTGAGAATACACCTTCCATTTTCAGATGCCTTCCACTTTCAGACCGTACGTGTAGTTATTTCAAGCAGTACTCTGAGAATACACCTTCCATTTTCAGATGCCTTCCACTTTCAGACCGTGCATGTGATTAGTTCAAGCAGTGCTCTGAGAATACGCCTTCCAATTTCAGATGCCTTCCATTCTCAGACCGTACGTGTGGTTAGTTCAAAGATGGACCGGTGCAGGGATACCAGGCTTGGAAAATGTGCATGACATGGTCATGGTAAGCAAAAGCACCAATCTGTAGCGCTCTGTTCACCGTGATCTGGTTCTGTGCCGTATGACTTTAGTGAGAGGTGTGCCAGAACCGTGTATATACGCACCATACATGACGGTAAACTTGGTGATTTCCCTGCCAAAAACACCGTAAATACACCGTATATATAAGGTTCTGGCCAACTCTACGTATAGCAGTACCACCCATCCACACTGCTGTGTCTGCATGGAGGAGCAAGGTTATTTGAGTCCACAGCCATCACGACCATCCAGCTAGGCCTAGCTCAGCGTGACAAGTGTGCACCCACCTTCTTGTCAGAGCCTCCCACTGCCAAAATGGCGGCCTGAGGGGGGTTGATGATGGCTGAAAACTGCTTCACCCCGTACATGCCTAGGTTACTGACGCTGAAGGTGCCGCCCATAAACTCATGAGGCTGCAGCTTGCCGTCCTTGGCCTGTGTGTGCATGAGTGTGTGTGCGTGTGCGTGTGCGTGTGTATGTGTGTGTGTGCGTGTGTGTGTTGTGTGTGTGTGTGCGTGTGTGTGTGCTTGTGTGTGTGCGTGTGTGTGTGTGCTTGTGTGTGTGTTGTGTGTGTGTGCGTGTGTGTGTGTGCTTGTGTGTGTGCGTGTGTGTGTGTGCTTGTGTGTGTGCATGAGTGTGTGTGTGTGTGTGTGTGTGTGCGTGTGTGTGTGTGTGTGTGTGTGAGTGTTTTGAGTGCTTATGCTAGCGTGCTTGTGTATGTGTGAGTGTGAGTGTGCAAATGTGAGCTAGGCTGTAGTGCGGCTAGTCCATGTTTAATCACAGACATGAATTATATTCACTGTAGCGGTTGCTGCAGTCTTGAATCAAAGCACATGTGTTCAGAGGCTTGTGCAAGCCAGGCACCATCTTTGATACAACTTGGGGCGTATTTGTTTGTGCCTCAAGAAAATGTGTAGCATACACAGCCACATAACCATATTTTAATTGCACACCCATTATTATACCCACACATCCCCCCCCCCCCCCCAACCCCCCCCCCCCCCACCCCCCCCCCCC
>Ga0307947_1002229_pt1 | contig 15522 bp, 20 predicted proteins | sample OrgLakmetagen232_FD_201840 | JGI IMG/M metagenome (GOLD analysis project Ga0307947, IMG submission 201840) | Saline water microbial communities from Organic Lake, Antarctica - #232 | ecosystem: Environmental > Aquatic > Non-marine Saline and Alkaline > Saline | place: Antarctica: Organic Lake...
CTAGCTGTGCACCGATAACTCTGCACGACGCTCTCTACTCTCCACTAGCGTGCACCGACAATTCTGCACTACGCTCTCTACTCTCCACTAGCGTGCACCGACAATTCTGCACTACGCTCTCTACTCTCCACTAGCGTGCACCGACAATTCTGCACTACGCTCTCTACTCTCCACTAGCTGTGCACCGACAATTCTGCACTACGCTCTTTACTTTCCACTAGCTCTCCACTACGCCCTGAGCTTACGCAAAACCATTTTCACATTCTATTTGCCTGTAGGTATATGACGCAGGGCTCCACGCTATGTAACACTATTTATCTGCCTACAATTTATTTGCCTACGATTTCCTACGATATTATTTATCTGCCTACAATTTATTTGCCTACGATTTCCTACAATATTTATCTACCTGTAGGTTTATGATACAAGGCTCCACGCTACGAAACATGAGGGACTGGAGCGAGCCTTTTGCACTGTTACCAGAAGTTCTTCAAGACTTGACAGCTATTATTTTTACAGCTAGGGTTGGCCAGAATCACATGCATACACACATTATATACATATACCATGCATATACGGTGTTTTTTAGCAGTTATGTCTTCAAACGTGCAGTCATACACAGCGTATAAATATGGTTTTGGCAAACCAATTTACGGCACTACGGTGAACAACATACGTGCGTGCCATGCGTTTTTGGCCAATCCTATTTACAAAACACTCCTTACGTGCCATGCGTTACTGTTACCTGTGGGTAAGCAGGGCTCCACTACGCACGTTGGAGGAGAGCAATCTGGAGGTACTGCTGGCAGGTCCTGCTGGAGCAGCAGCACGTGGCCTGCATGCAAGCATGATCACACACACAAACAAATAAAACACACAAACACACGCGAATACAGCTATTGCAGCGAGTCATTGCCAGCGACACAAAGCGTGAACAAAGCGCAAATTGCAGCTCCTGATACATTCCTCAGCATCAGGAGCCCTGCCTTTCAAGCAAATCCTGCAACTCTTTTGAAACCGGTTGTTTTCCACTGTGTTGTTGGGGTGAAGAGGTAGTAGGATTAAGTGCCTGGCAATAAATGTCACCTAAGTGACTCATTTAATAGTGAGCCATATAATAGTGAGTCATACTTCATACTCCTTAGTTCATGTAGGAGATGACGAGATGCATTTGCTGCATGCGTAGTTAACAATAGATATTCACTGCGGCAGGCAGCCTGCATATATATACTATGTAGTAATTTTTCCCGCTGGTGCAGCGAAGCACCTGTGTGTGCATGTGTCAGCAAAGCGCCTATGGCCTATACAGTATAGCACACTTGACCCTGTGAATTAATTAGCACATATATGCATGCGTTCACAAAGAATCAGTGCCACAAAAGAAACGGGTCATGCTGGTACAGCAGAGCGCAAAAGGAATCAGTGCCAGCAACAGAAACGGGTCATATACTGGTTCAGCAAACAAAGCACACGGCTGCATTCATAGCAATCCTGACTCAGAAAGCACACGCACACACAATACACATACAAACACACACACACACATGCACACATGCGCACGCACCCCCCCCCCCCCCTCACCCACACCCACCCACCCACACACCCACACACCGCATTCATGCAAAGTCTAAAGCGGATAAGAATAATATTATTGTACAAAAAAGGTGCAAGCGAAGACTCAAATAATTCCATCAAGATGGATGTTAACGCAGCAAGCGCGTGGTTTCACGTATTTGGCGTTGCACACGTATTCCCATAAAAGAATCAGCGTTAGGCAAAACAGTCATGCTGCTGTATGCACGTAACATTGCGTTTCAAAGCAGATGCGAGCAGATATTAAACATACACAGACCGATGTCAGAGACATCTCCCAGGGTCCCGTTCAAACTACAATGTAAATACACAAATACACACACAACCACACACACACACACATACACACACACTCACACACACACACACACACACACACACACACACACACACACACACACCAGTGTCAGAGACAGCGCCCAGGGTCCCATTCAAGCTCCATTGTAAGTACTGCTGCTTCAGCTTTTGGAGGTAGCAATGACCGGGAGGGTCAGGCACCAAGGGGGCCTGCAATCAAGTGTTCAGAGGGAGTGATAAAGAAAAGGGAAGGAGTGTAAAGAGAATGGCTTATATGTAGGGTTGGCCAGGACCATATATATACGGTGTATATACAGTATTCTTGGCAGGAAAACCCCAAATGTACGGTCATTTACGGTGCATATATACGATTCTGGCCAATCCTACTTATATGGGCAGCGAAGCCAATCTTGGGCAGGGAGAGGGCCAGGTGCTAAATTTCTCGTCTCTGCAACTGGATTAGGTGAGGCAGCCTGTACATTGAATGCTACCACAATGAAAGTGTGGGCGTTCAAGGACTCTCTCAGCGCCGTGTGGATAACCTCTTACACGCGCAACGCTTGGACAGGCTTGGGTGATATATCGCCACACACACTTGCATAAAGATCAAGGGTGCCCCCTCACGATGCATGCAGCATGAGCTTGCAGTGTTGATCTCATTTGTTTATGCACTGTTTAGAATCAGGCGCCATGCTTTGCCCTGCTATTCAACTAATGTGCTTGCTGGTTTCGTGCTTGTTGCGGTTTGAGCTTGCGTTCAATCGTGCATGTTTGAATGCATGCGTGTGAGCACTTGAGCGTGTGTGTGTGTGTGTTTGTGTGTGTTTGTGTATGTGTATGCGTGTATGTGTATGCGTGTGTGTATGTGTATGTGTATGTGTATGCGTATGTGTATGTGTATGTGTATGCGTGTGTGTGTTTGTGCGTGTGTATGCGTGTGCGTGTGTATGCGTATGCGTGTGTATGCGTGTGCATGTGTTTGTGTGTGTGTATATGCGTGTGTATGCGTGTGCGTGTTTGTGTGCGTATGCGTGTGCGTGTTTGTGTATGCGTGTGTATGCGTGTGCGTGTTTGTGCGTGTATGTGTATGTGTATATGTATGTGTATGTGTATGCGTGGTGTGTATGTGTATGCGTGTGTGTATGTGTATGTGTATGTGTGTGTATGTGTATGTGTGTGTGTTTGTGTGCGTGTGTGTGTGCATGTGTGTGTGTGTGTGTGCGCGCGCGTGTGTGCGTGTGTGTGCGTGTTTGTGTGTGTGTGTTTTCACAGCCATCGCAAAGATCACCTGAACAAAGGGCAAAAGTGCATCTGCATCCGTTTTTATACAAGCTGCTCCATCATAGCTACAGCTCAAGTCCAGAGAAGGCTTCATTTCATTTTTATTTCGATTTCAAAAACCAATTTCAAAAAAAAATTCCCGGAAATCTGTCCTCGATCTTTTGTAGCCATGTGTGCGCATGCTTCGTACTTGCTGCGAAACCCTTATTTACATGCCACTCCCCGGAAGAGGACCTCTGGCACAAAATAATTAAAAACAATTTGCCAAGCATTCCGGGCACACGACATGCGTCTTCCCAGGTAGACACATTTGTCGAGTTTGTGTCGTCCATGGATATAGGAAGCACTAGCCATCAGATCCACTTCCTACTAATCAGCACCAACCCAAAAATCAGCATTCTTCAATGTGACATCCACATTGAGATCAAGTACTGTGAGGACACTACCGCAGAACCAGCTGAGCGCCGCGCAGGAACAGCAGGCTTCTGCACTCTGCACCATCCGTCAAGGAACCTCCGTTAATCTCCACTCCATCCTTTTGGGTGTGGGTGGCACTATCTACAACAATCATACACCGGAGCCTCTTAAAGAGCAGGGGTCAAAGAGTCAAGAAACTTGATTGCTTCCAAGCTTCGTTTACATTCTGTCAACTGTGTGGCCAAACTTTTCTATACCAGGCACATCTTTTTCAGTACCATGATCAAATCCTAGGACAAAAGAAAAAGAACACAGGTAGCGTAAACACCACCAGCGTTTGAAAAGGATGTTTTGTGTTCTGCACCACCCAATGGATGCAGAGACACACAACATCCCACCTGGAGAATAAAAATAAGAGGTTTTCGATGGGGATTAAGTGGTTGGGAGGCAGAAGCCTGCACACCACCAGGAGTGTTGCTCAGATATTTTTGGGGGTTGTATTTGATGTCTCGTCTCATTGGTATGGTTTGTGTTGCGGATCTAATTGCATGCAGGCCAATAACTCCGAGGCTGGGGAGTGGGTTCCTTGTGTAACTGATGTAGATGGTGCCTGTTACATCTAGCAGGATAGTGTGAAGGGTTTTGCGGTGTCCAAATAAGTGAGGCACTAGCAGCTTATGTCATTCTCGTGCCTTTTCTGCTTGTTGAGTAGAAAAAGTGTCTACACAGTACTTTATTTCGATTAATTGTATGTCGTTTTTGTTTGGTTGTGTGTCTTTTGGTTTCATAGCCAAGGAGTATGGATTGGCAGCGCCATCTGCGGGGTTATCACGGGCAACTCTTCTTGCATTTTTGGTAGATTTAGTTTGATACGTGTTTGTTGGGTTTCGTTTTGAGCGTAGTTGCTGGGTTGGAGTAACTATGATTACATCTGGCTTGCTAAATTTCCGCCGCTGTTGTGCATTGAGATTGGAAGGTAATAGCCAGCTGGAATCATTCCTGTCCGTGTCTCTTCTGAAGGGCGTATAATGCCTTGTTGTACAGTTTTTCACGAATCCCTCTGCTTGTGCTAGCAGGCATGCACCCTGTGTACCTTGTTGAATCGCTTTAATAACTATTTGTCCAGCAGCGTTGTGCCTGTTGATAATCATTTTGTTTATAATGGGGTGACTGCAGTCCGACAGCATGTGGTAGGTGTCGTCTAGCTTTTGGCAGATGGGGCAGATTAATGGGCCTTCTATATAATTGCACTGAGCGGCACGCCTTTGGTTGTATCAAATCTGTGCGGCAGAGCATGACAATTTTCTTTTCTCCAGAGGTGACACTTACAATTTTCCAAAATGAGTTACTTATGCCTTTCTCGACAATGCCTTCCTCGATCAGTTCTTGGTAGTTTGTGTAGCACTTTGTGAACTGATGGTTTGAAACCTTATATGATTTAGGACCTAGTTTGTGTTGGACATGCATGTGTGCTTTTACAGCATCGAGATCTGAGAAAATTGAGAGCCTTTTTGCTGGAGGCCCTGGTTGGCAGGTGTTAAGCGTATCTGGTAGGCAAGCTGGGAGAGTGATTTCCACCCGTGCTGGCCAGAAGATGGATGAATGGGGATAGGCATCGGTGTGAATGTGGATATCATGTCCACTTTGAATCACCGTAGAGCAATTTTTTTGTTGATTTTGAGGCTTTCATAGATCAAGGGGAAATAAGCTAACTTGTCACGACAAACCAAGGTACCAGCTTAAGCGTGGATTGCAAGTGTGAGCCATAGACGTCCGTGTCCTGCCAAAAGCCCCCCCATAAAGGTGTGTTTAACGTCACCTCCCTCTCCACGCAAGAAGGAAGCGACGGCTTAAGCAACTCAGCAATGAGATGGACAGGTCTGGGAAAGAGCGATTTTGTTACAAGAGAGCCATCTAAACTGGCCAGACAACCAAATAAACGTAAAATCGTTGCTCACGTTACAAATCCCAGGGGAACTCACACGATTCGTCCATGCCACTGATTTAGCATGACAAACTCCCTACCACACTGGAAAAAAAAGGAAAATTGAAAATACAATGGCAGCAAGAGGGGCCGGTTGGACAAAAAGAAAAGGAGGCACAGGGGAGATCTTAGGGGGAATTAGATAAAGGCGGAAAAAGTTGGATCCAAGGAAACCATAAGAAGCTGCGCAAGGAAGACTAGAGTGGCAGAACATAACAGAGGGTCGACTGAAAAAACCTAGACCTGGATACCCACACTATCAAAAGAGCAACCAGACACGAAGGCAAGAGAAGCTAGGAGCCAGCCAGGATAAGAAGAAACCAAGCCATAGCCATGACTGGTGCGTCAGAACAGGCTCCAACACAGCTCCCCCTACAGAAACACCTTTTTAAAGCGCAAAACCTAGGCCTAGCTAAACAGAACAATTGTACGGAAAAACCTTTTGGGGGAGAAAAGGGGGTAAATAAAAACTGGGCACAGAGCAGCGGTCTACGACCTACTCTCCTCAAAGGTAAGGTAAGGTAAGGTTACATGACTATGTATGCCTCGAAGGGCATCTCAGCGGACGTTTGGAAAAAGCCTGAAACTACTCCTGGCTAAACAAAAGAAACAGAAGCTAAAGGAAACAAGAAACTGATGTATGTAGAAGAGAAAAGTGTATAGAAAAAGAGAACGTTTGTTTTGAAGAAGCGCGAAGAGAAACGTGATACGTCTTAGGATGTGTGTGTATAAGAAGCCTCAGTCAGAAACAGGAAACAAGAGGCTGAGAGAGCCTCACAAAACCAGGAGTGCCAAGAGAACAAGTGCAGCGGAGCAGAAGAGAGAACAAAGGACGCATGCAGCCCCCAAAAACAGCTCCTCTCTCTCCTCTCTCGCTGCCCACCCCACCAGCTCACCCAGCTACAGCAGACCAGTCCGATGCTGTCCTCCACAACTTGCCAATACTCTCCTCAAAGCTACAAAGGAAAAGCTAACTTTACTCTCAACATTACGAGCGCATAGTAAGGAGGAGGAGAGCAGCAAAGATAAGCCGGTGAATTAGAGGGCTAGATCTCAATGCACAGGCTCCTCTATTACCAAGAGCCGAGGGCAGGGGGAAGCAGACCAAAAATTACTACCAAGACCTAGGTCAAGAAAACAAACACACTAGGATAACACAGCCAAGGAGCCGTTTGCCCTAGCAAGCACAATGGGGTGAGCCTGGCCTAGGCACTTTGCTATTGCATCAGCGCAGTCATTCCCTAGGATGCCAGCATGAGCGCAGTCATTCCCTAGGAGCGCAGTCATTCCCATGAGCGCAGTAATCTCCCTAAGAGCGCATCAGCGCACTCGTTCCTTAGGATGCCAGCATGAGCTTTAACCTTGTAGTGATGGATGGTGTCTTAGATAGCTGGATGTGGTGTACGATGTTTTCTAGGAGTTTGGCATGTTTACGCCGTTTCATGTGCTGGGGGTGGAGGATGCTTTGCCATACGGTAGCGCTGTCTGTTGCGGTATCATGAGTGTGTTCAATTATAAAAGCAGCAGCAATTCCTGCTAGCTTGGCTCAGTTTATGGTTTTGTTGCGTCACGACGAATCATGGTACCAGCTTAAGCATGGATTACAAGTATGGGCTGTATACGCTCATGCTACTACTGATTTAGCCTGACAGTTGATGCGTGTCCCTTAGGGTTTACTGTGGTGATTTTGTTGGATTGAGGGTGGTAGAATAAATAGAGGAAATTTCCTTTCAGCAGTAGGAATCAGGTGGTTTGGAGACACGAGCCTGCACACCACCAGGAGTATTGGCCAGATATCTTAAGAGGGCAAGCGTTTAATGTCGTGCCTGGTTTCATGATTTTTGTTGCGGGCTTGATGGCAGTAAGCTTAGATTTCTCACGAGTACTGTGAGCTGCAGCAGCAGCCATGCTGCAGCACTCTGTATTAGCACTCTCCATCAGCTGTCTACTTTAGCTATGCCGGATAAACAGCACTGCACTGTCGCCTTTCACTGCCAGCATACTTTTCCGTATCTAAATTACCATTGCTAAATTACGCCGATATTAGTAATTTTTCAAGACTTGTAATGCAATCACCGTCAAGGCGTTGGCAGGGCAGCGCTGTTTATGTCCTGAACCAACCGGGCTGACGGCTGCTGCCTTCTTGATCTCAACTTCTTTCTGCTTTTGGCAGCCGGCCAGAAGCTGGTGGCCATTCTTATAGCAGTGTCATACACACACAATTCACAGCTAAGAGTAATCAAGGCGGTTACATAAGCACCAGTGGCGATGCAAGCACAAATCCAAAAACACAACAATGCCTATAAAACCGCGTTAACCTTAACTAATGTGGCGAGTGGTTTTCACTGCCTCTGTAGCTTTTCTCTTCTTTCCCACGAACATTAAGGATGAGGGTCAAATGGTCCTTAAAGTGCACTGCTGCAACACAAAAGCGTGATAGCACTACGATAATAAAATTCCAAGCAGGCAGGTCTATGTACAGTCAAAAAAGAGTGAAAGAACATGTACAGAGAACAAAGGGGGGCGGGTTCCCAGTGCGCCTGCGTGCCATCTCATAGGGAGCATGGTAGGTTGAGGTCAAGACAAAAGCTACATATACTACTGGTAGGCTACATATGCTACTGGCAAAGACAATAGTCGCGACTTCAAAGCAGGTAAGCACAACTCCTGTGCAAACAAAGGACAAAACTCTCACAGACGCATACACACATTCACACCTACACTTACAAACCCGCACCTGCACCTGTATCTGCACCCACCTCCACCTCCACCCACGCATCCACACTTGTACAAATACACACACACACCCACACTTGTACATATACACAGACACACCCACACTTGTACAAATACACACACACCCACACTTGTACAAATACACACGCACACCCACACGCACAGGAGGCCGTGACTCGGCAAGAGCACAAGCAGCTGCGCAGGTTGTGGTGTGTCAGGAGATTAATTTATACACACACACACGACAAAGGAGAACGGACCAGAGCTCAGGTGACTTTGCCTGCCATGCAGACCCCTACCAAACAGGACATGGTACTACCAGAACATCTCAGGAATAAAGTGGCAGGAAAGCAACCTTGTAAGAGCTCACACACAGCAACTCTGCCAAAGCCCACACACTCACACACACAGCACTGTTTCCAAAACCTATACAAACCACAAACCGCACTGCTGCCAGAGCACATGCTTGCCACCGCACTGTCGTCAAGCAGCGTTTCCGCCAGGGCCCACACAATGTTGCCAACGCCGCTACACAGCCAAGCAGCACTACACACAGCGCTACTGCCAGAGCGCAGAGTAGCAGCCCTGCACTCCATACTGCAGGGGCCCCCCTCCTATCAGCAGCCTCAGGTTTGACTCATCCCACGCGTGGCAATACAGGCAATGGGGGGCATTGAAGTCCAGGTTGTCGGACCCGGTTCTGCAGGATGATGATGATGATGATGATGATGATGATGATGATGATGATGATGATGATGATGATGATGATGATGATGATGATGATGATGATGATGATGTGTGTGTGTGGGTAAGCATGTGTGTGGTTTGACTCATCCCACGCGCAGCAGTACAGGACGTGGGGGGCATCGTAGTCTAGGGTGATGGACTGATGCCTGCAAGAAGATAATGATGATGTGTGTGTAAGCGTGTGTGTGTGTGTGTTTGACTCATCCCACGCGCAGCAGTGCAGGACGTGGGGCGCCTCGTAGTCCAGGGTGATGGACTGGTTTTGCAGGATGATGATGATGATGATGATGATGATGATGATGATGATGATGATGATGATATGTGTATATAAGTATGTGTGTGGTTTGACTCATCCCACGCGCAGCAGTACAGGACGTGGGGGGCATCGTAGTCCAGGGTGATGCATTATATATCACATTTAACGCCAGGACTTGATTGCAGAGTTATAATTCATGAGGAACACAATGAGAAAGAACAATGTGAGAAAGAACTGAACACGCGCACACACACGCACACACGCGCACACACACACTCACGCACCGACTACGCAAACACATGCATACAAATATCCAGGCACATGATCATAATGACACACATGCACGCATGCGTACCCAAAAGCACGCACACACATACACACACATATACACACACATACACATACGCGTGCACACACACATACACACACACATGCGTACCCCGAAGCACGCACACACATACAAAGGCACACACATGTAAAGCCTGCGCACACTCACGTTCACACATAGAAAAGTCAAGAGCTTCCACTCACAAATTTCTCGGGTCTGTGTAGCCCTTGCGTGTGCTGAGTTTTGAAGTGACCCAAAAATCCTGTGTGTGCAAATTTGTATGTTTGCATGTGAGTATGCGGGCGTGTATGCGTGTGTGTAATTGTCTATGTGTGTGTATATGTGTGTGTTTGTGCGTGTGTGTATGTGTGTGTATGTGTGTGTATGTGTGTGCCACACATTCAACAACACGGTCAGAAAACTTCAAGCTTTCAAGCCACCCCCACAAGGAAGTCAACGTGAGGCAATGGCTTGCTGCAAAAGTCAATGTGAAGCAATGGCTTGCTGCATAAGTCAACGTGAGGCAAGGGCTTGCTGCATGACGTGCGTATCTGTTGGCTTGCTGCATGACGTGAGCATTTGTTGGCTTGCTGCATAAGTATCTGTTGGCTTGCTGCATAACGTAAGCATTTGTTGGCTTGCTGCATAACGTAAGCATTTGTTGGCTTGCTGCATGACGTGAGTAACTGTTGGCTTGCTGCATGACGTGCGTATCTGTTGGCTTGCTGCATGACGTGAGCATTTGTTGGCTTGCTGCATAAGTATCTGTTGGCTTGCTGCATAATGTAAGCATTTGTTGGCTTGCTGCATAACGTAAGCATTTGTTGGCTTGCTGCATGACGTGAGTAACTGTTGGCTTGCTGCATGACGTGAGTAACTGTTGGCTTGCTGCATGACGTGAGTAACTGTTGGCTTGCTGCATAACGTAAGCATTTGTTGGCTTGCTGCATGACGTAAGCATTTGTTGGCTTGCTGCATGACGTGAGTATCTGTTGGCTTGCTGCATAACGTAAGCATTTGTTGGCTTGCTGCATGACGTGAGTATCTGTTGGCTTGCTGCATGACGTGAGTAACTGTTGGCTTGCTGCATGACGTGAGTAACTGTTGGCTTGCTGCACAACGTAAGCATTTGTTGGCTTGCTGCATGACGTGAGTATCTGTTGGCTTTCTGCATAAGTATCTGTTGGCTTGCTGCATAACGTAAGCATTTGTTGGCTTGCTGCATGACGTGAGTATCTGTTGGCTTGCTGCATGACGCGAGGAACTGTTGGCTTGCTGCATGACGTGAGTATATGTTGGCTTGCTGCATGACGTAAACATCAGTTGGCCTGCTGCATGACGTGAGTATCCGTAGTGAAAAGCCTCAACAACATCATCGGACCTAAGGAACACATACAGCGATGTAACAATGTAACCTAACCTTACCTAAGGGACATTCTTGAGGAGGAAGCACACACACTAGGCTAACAAACTCTGGCTTGCCCAAGAACCCGGCACGCATGTGAGCTTGGCAGCAACGGCTAAAAAGGGATCTGTCAATAAAATAGATCCTGAGCAGTAACAGTGATTAGGGTTGGCCAGAAACCGTATACTTTATACGCCGTGTATGGCCGTATAGTTGACGAGATCTCCGCTAAAGATGCCGTGTATGCACTGTACTTATATGGTTCTGGCCATCCCTACACATGCACGGTTCTGGGCATCCCTACACATGCACGGTTCTGGCCACCCCTACACATGCACATCTCGTCACCATCCTGATCCCTATCTTCATGAAATGCTCGTGTCCTCGTTGACACGTGAGGAGGAGGCCGTGCACACACGCAGCAGGGGGCACGTCAAACCACGGTCTCTGCAGACTCAGCGCATCAAACCACTTAAAACATTCGAACAAGCTACCTCGATTCCTCCGCATATCCACGTCATCCACAATCTCTGCAGATTCAGTGCATTAAACCACCTTAAGCAATCGAACAAGCTACCTCAGTTCCTCCGGATATCCTAGGTGGTCACTGAATGGCCCTTTCCTTCTCGCGCACACGCACATGCACACACACACGCACACACGCACACGTACATGTACACACAGACCGTGTGATGGGCTACTTGGATTTTGCTTGTCTGAGATCAAGGACTGAATGATCTTCTCAATCATTTATTTTACGATGCTCTTGTAATGCACTAGAAGTAAATGTGTAATTGCAGCGGCGGGCGGTCTCCATGTACTCTGAAAAGGGGGGGTGCCAAGTGCATGTGTGTGTGTTGTGCAGTTGTAGCGACGGTCCTGCTCAAGGTACTCTGCAATGTGGAGTGTATTCCCCACCCGCGCACACATACCCATAAACACACCCACACCCACACCCACACCCACACTGTACCTTGGGGGTGGCGTAGTCCCCCCTCGGAGGGGGGGCCTCTAACCATTTGTTCATCCGCATGTCTAAAAATGAAAGCTGGCCAAACGAGCCTCCTGTCAGAGTGTGTGCATTTGTGTGTATGTGCGTGGAAATGCATGTGTGTTTCTATGTTTCTGTGTGTGTGTGTGTGTTTCAGTGTGTGTGTTTGTGTGTGTGTGTGTGTGTTTCAGTGTGTGTGTGTGCGTGTGTGTGTGTGTGTGTGTGTGTCCCAGCCTGTTAGTGTATGTGAGCGTGTTAAGGTGTGTACAATGTGTGCGTACATATGTTCATGTGAGTGTGCTGTTTCAAATAAGTGCATGACCACACTGTAAGGCATGCACTAGAAAATTGACAGCACTACAGATCCATTTAAACTCACGACGATATACGCTTTCCTTAGCGCTTTGGATGGCCCAGTGTGTGTCAGTGTTTCTTATTAGATTTTAAGGTGTGTGGCATTTTAAGCCTAAAACGCTACGCAGGGTGCTCAAGCCAAAAAGGCGTGAAGCTTTTAAGCCTTAAAAAAAATTGGCTAAAGGTGTGTGTAATGTTATATGTTAAGCAAAGAAACTGTATTGCTGACGTGTGTGTGAGTGTGCGCGTGCGTGTGTGCGTGTGCGTGCATGCGTGTGCGTGCGTGTGTGTGCGCGTGCGTGTGTGTGTGTGTGTGCGCGTGCGTGCGTGCGTGTGTGCGTGTGTTTGTGTGCATGCCTGTGCGCACGCACGTGCGTGTGTGCGTGAGTGTGCGTGTGCGCGTGCATACATGCTTGCACGTGTACGTGCATGCTTGTGCGTGCGCGCGCGTGCGTGCTTGTATACATGTGTGTGTGCTTGTATACATGCGTACATGTGTGCATGCGTGTGTGTTGCTTATGTGTGCATTGTCTGTGCGCGAAGACAGCAGACTTGGCTGCATGCTTGAGGGAACGGCTACTGATGCATTGACAGGGGCAGCTGCTGCTGCTGGGTGGCTGGGGCCTGGGGAACAGCTTCCTTCCCCGCTCGCCATCCTCCATATGTTTAATAACTACACAGTCTTAACATGCTACACAGGGTACCCCCAAATTTTCCGATGTCACACACGCGCAACACAGGGCACCCTGTGACGCCCTGGTGCGTCGCTGTTTAAGGACTAGAAAGCGACACAAAATGCTTAGAAGCGATGCGTTGCTTTTAAAAGAAACACTGGTGTGTGTGTGTGCGTGTGTGTGTGTGTGTGCGTGTGTGTGTGTGTGTGTGAAAGCAGGGCCACAAACTGGAAATCAAAAATACGGTGCACGGAAACTCACCGCAGGATATGTAGTTCCCTGCCATTTGGATGGAGCGAATGCCCAGATTGTGCTCCTGTGTGTGTGAGTGTGCGCTTGTGTGTGTGTGCATGTGTGTGTGTGTGCGTGTGTGTGTTGTGTGTGTTTACTTGTTCTTAAGGTTTGAGCACATTGTATCTGTATGCTACTCAATGCTTTGCCAACAAATAAAAGCGATGGGAAGGTGCAAAATAGATTGAATAAACAAAAAGATTGGAACACTGTTATGGACACAAGCACGTGCATATGTATGCAAGTTTTGGGAAGTCGTAATCGTGAACACGGCAGTGCGGTGCAATGCTACCAACAGGAAGAAAACACACATACACACACACGCACACATTATTTTGTGCTATGCACACCTCTGTGAACACAGCAGTGCAGTGCGATGCTTTCATCAGGAAATTGACACACGCACACATACACACACGCACACATCTTTTTGTGCTATGCACACCTCTGTGAACACAGCAGTGCAGTGCGATGCTTTCAACAGGAAGAAGACACAAACACACACATCCATTATTTTGTGCTATGCACACCTCTGTGAACACAGCAGTGCAGTGCGATGCTTTCAACAGGAAGAAGACACAAACACACAAATCCATTATTTTGTGCTATCCACACCTTCGTGAACACAGCAGTGCAGTGCGATGCTTTCAACAGGAAGAAGACACAAACACACACATCCATTATTTTGTGCTATCCACACCTTCGTGAACACAGCAGTGCGGTGCATTACTTTCAACAGGAAGAAGACACAAACACACACATACATTATTTTGTGCTATCCACACCTCTGTGAACACAGCAGTGCGGTGCATTACTTTCAACAGGAAGACACAAACACACGCATACATTATTTTGTGCTATCCACACCTCTGTGAACACAGCAGCGCGGTGCATTATATTCAACAGGAAGAAGACACAAACACACACATACATTATTTTGTGCTATCCACACCTTCGTGAACACAGCAGTGCGGTGCGATGCTTTCACAGGAAGAAACCACACACATACACATACACATACACATACACATACACATACACATACACATACACACATTGTTTGTGCTATCCACACCTGCGTGTGCGACGTCCTTGCCATCAAACGCGTACGGGGATCAAACCTTAAGATCTGGAAAGGGGGGGGTTGTACACAGGTGAATGTGTTTTGTGTCTGTGCGTGCGTGCGTGTGTGTGTGCATGTGTGCGTGTGTGTGTGCATGCGTGCGTGCGTGCGTGCGTGTGTGTGCGTGTGTGTGTGCGTGTGTGTGTGTGGATGTGCATGCTTGTGTGTGTGGATGTGTGTAATCATGGGCATACATTTGTGTGTTGAAGTGTGCTTGCATGCGTGCTGAAAGGCAGTGCACAGACACCGTGAGAAATGGATGGACGTACACTTACGTATAAACACGCACACAAACACACATTTCATGCACGTGCACGCTCACCCATTAGGCTCTAATCACACTGGCACACACTTTGGAGACGTTGGCAGCCACACCAATGAAAGAGTACATTCAGGCAGCACGACAAAGGCAGGGCTCGTCCCCCCTTGCCTTAGTCACTCTTGTTAGTTGTTGGTTGTTGGTTGCTGGTCACTCCTTATATTGCACAACAAGGTTGCACTCCAAGGTGCTTCAATCTTACTTCAATGGTTAGCAAGGCCTGCTGCTTGAACTGTGAGGGCTCTTTCAGACGTATTCAGGGCTCTGACAGACATCTTGAAACACAAAATTGAAATGGGGCCAATCGGTGGTCTGGTCGAATTTTGGTGAACTATCTGCAGCGTTACATGCAGCAAATTTGGCAGGAGGCCTTTTCAGGCACCATTTCAGCCATTTCACCACTTTCAGGAGGCCTTTTCCGGCACCATTTCACATCCTCAATTTCACATCAGAGTTGCAGCGGGGTGAAATATCAACCCCTGTATAATTCAAAGGGCGCAGATTGGTGCAGTGTGTGAGCAATGTTGTCTGTTTTTGTAGCGTGACGGGAATAATTTAATTGCGTTTATTAATTGCGAGCCACTAACAGGGTCTTTCGGCCTGCTTTCTTTGAATGCATGTAAAGTAGAAATTAAGCTATCCAACACAACTTTCAGCTCCCAAAACGGTGGAGCGGTTGGGGAGATATGCCCAAGCGGTTGGGGAGATATGGCCTTATTTGCCCGG
>Ga0307947_1002232_pt1:0-7500 | contig 15515 bp, 18 predicted proteins | sample OrgLakmetagen232_FD_201840 | JGI IMG/M metagenome (GOLD analysis project Ga0307947, IMG submission 201840) | Saline water microbial communities from Organic Lake, Antarctica - #232 | ecosystem: Environmental > Aquatic > Non-marine Saline and Alkaline > Saline | place: Antarctica: Organic...
CTTCTTTTTCTGGTGTCTTGTTCAGTCTGGCCTCTTTCTCTTCTTGAAGCTGCCTTTTTTTTGCTATAGCTCAACTGCCCTCGCTGGCGGATATAGCTGTGTAACCCTTACCCTTACCCTTACCCTTGTTCTTGCGCTCCTTTGCCTATTGCTCAGCCCGGTCCGCTCTTGCCTGCTGCAGGCGGACGGGGTCTAGGGGGGAAGGTGCAGGCGGAGCGAGGGGGGCACTCTCTTCGCTCGTCACTTCGAACAACAATTATTTTTCGCTACCGCCCCCCTAAAAACCTGAACCGCTCCCCCTAGAGATAAATATATATATTTTGCCACCGTTTCACGAGTAATATGTCTCCGCCCCCTCCAAAATCCATAATTAGGGTGATACACTTATGTACGGTATACATACCGTTTTGTTGTAGGTATACAAATACGGTGCAAAACCGTATTTTGTATTGTACACCCCAGACTCAGGTTCGAATCCCAGCAGGAACGGTTCCAATTTGCTCTTTGGGGTCGATTTCTTTGGGGTCGATTTTTTCTTTGCGACTCTTTTAATTGAGCACTCCCTTTGCCTCCCAGTTTCTTTTAATGAATGTTTTTGATCCATCAAAATGTTTTATTGGGTACCGTACTGCGCTTTTAGTATTGCGAGGCCTACTTTTTGCGAGGTGCCAAAATAATTAGAATAATTAATTTGCGAGCATCAAGCTTTTGCGAGGCCCCTGAAAAGTTAAGGACATTTGCGAACTTTGCGAATTTGGGGATTTCTTGTGCTCTCGTCTCTGTATCTATTCAGTGCTGGTTTACATCAAAGTCTGAGACAAGCTTTAAGGCTCCTAACTTCAATTTGAGGAGTTACTCTTGCATTGCCTCCCCCCCCTCCTCTTCCCCCTCGTCCTCCTCCGTGGTGGTCTCTGGAATCTCCAGGGTTTCAAGGCCCCTGCCCCTGCCCCTGCCCCTGCGACCCTGCAGGTGCATCCTAACCCACACTGCCTGCTTCTTCAGCTTCTGGGCTTCTGCTGCTGCTTTTGCTGTGAAGTGCAGATGCAAGCGCACCTGATGCTCCCCCCCACTCCACCTGAGTTGCAGTTCTGCCCACACATGCCTCTCTCCTGGAGGGGCTTGCACCCCCAATGGTGCAAGCACCTTGGGCCTCCCCACAGGCCTCTTAACTGGGGCAGGGCGGGATGCAATGCTGGCTGCAATGGCTGCATCCCTGGCTGCTATTGCCTGCTGCACATCAGGCCTGAGGCGGATGATGAGCTCCCGAGCGGGACCATCGTTCTCTGTGCGCTTCCGTTTGGTGCAACCTAGGTCAAATAGTGATGCTTGCCCTTAGGGCGATGGGGTTCCATGGGGAGACCCAGAAACTACCGCATTAAAAAGTCCAAGTATTGCGAGGTCTGAAAAAACTGTATTTATTTTCGGCTTGACTTATTGCGAGGTTCCTTAATAATTATTTAATTACTCGCAGAACAACCAAGCGCAGTACGGTATAGTAGTTGGACTTCCTTTTCCACTGGATATGGCCATTTTGGGGTCTTTTTGGCTTTGGACAGGCCTAGCCCTTTAAACTTTAATTTTTTAAGCACCACTGAATTGGATACAGGTGTGCAGCTCTTGAAGAGCTACAAAATGAGCCTATTGTGATATTTCAATATGAAGGGTACAGATTTCTCCGTATACCTATACGGAATACAGCTTCATGCGCATACGGTATATACGGTATATGAAAAGGTAATATACGGTTCTGGCCGACCCTGTGTGTGTATGTATGTGTGTGTGTGTGTGCTTGTGTATGTGTATGCGTGTGTTCGTGTTGGCAGATCACAACAGATACAAACACACACAAAATATGTTCCATGTGTGTGTGTGTGTGCATGAGTGTGTGTGTGTGTGTGCAAGCGAATGCGTGCGGACTTTGTGTGCACGCTTACCTGGCATGACCATTGGAGGCCAAGCCTCAGACGCAAGGGCTCCCTTCATTGTTTCCAAGGAGAGGCTCAAGCGTTCGTCGGAGATGGTAAAGAGCCAGGGTAGCCTAAAGGTGAAAATTAAAACGTGTGTGCTTGTGCGAGTCGTACTTGAGTTGTGTGAGTCAAGCCGAGATGTGTGTGCGCATGTGTGTCGTGTAGTTCAAGCGTACACGTGTGCAGCAGCGACAAGGCCACCAATGCAACATAGTTAGTATTGGCAAGGTCTGCGTGACAGTATGGTGCACATTGTTATTATAACAAACTTGCATCAAGAAACGACATGATGTGCGGCAACTGGCCAGCCCTTATCATAGTGCATAAAGCACGACTCATTGTGATATATGGTCACGCAAGCAGTCAGAGCATATCAGAAACCCAGCACAATTGACACAGTTGCAAGCATGGCAATTGCTGTTCACGGAGCGTCAGGGGAACCAGTCTGCTTATCTAAGTACCGAGTGACTGAAGTATGTACAAGTGAGCTCCAGCGAAAGTGAGAGGATTGATGCTTGAGAGAATAGTGCAGCAGTTGCTTGACATCTTGACGACATTTAAATGCTGCCCCAAACGTTCAGAAGAGGCATGTGCGCGTTAGTAAAAAGTGAAAATAACAAAAAAATATGAAATGTGACAGCACCTGTTGATAGCCCACCAGCCTATCGCATTCCAGGGCTACTTTAAACCACAAACAAACCTCCAGATTTGTGTTGCAGCTACTGCCAGGGCTACCACAAACAAACCTGCCTGCTTTTTGATGCACCTACTGCAACTAGCACCCACTTCCTATTCACAGTGCCACAAATACCCAGCTTATACATCACTAAGCATTCGTATGAAAGTTCCCTGACAACGATAGATACACTCCACTCTCCATTCCGTCTAGATGCCACGTAATGATGCTGAACAAACCTACATCCGTAAATATGCATGTGCTTACACATACGCGCAGCTACCGTACCAAACACACATTAGTCTCCCCTTTAAAAGGAGGCTTTTCTGAGAGTGGGGCTACGCATGCAAATGGAAAAACCACACAATCAGCTTCAACAAGGCACTCCTGCTTCAGGTGGATTTGCACCTCACACATACCATCAGGACGCCCCCCAGCTTCGAACGCCTTACAAAAACAAACACCTAGTACGTGTTGTAGCAAGCTAGCTAGCTACTCACGTGCGCACAATGTCCCATGCCAGGGCAGGCGGTGCCTGCATATGTTGCTGCAAGCTCCTGACCCTTTGCAGCATCCATCCGCCTGCGAGAGGGGTGCTGATGCCTGCACGCCTGCGGCTGCTGCTGCTGTTTGCGCCAGTGCTGCTGCTGAGGCTGCTGCTGGGGATGGCGCCCCCGATGCTGCTGTTTGGACTGGTATCAGAGCTGTTGCTACTTGGGAGGGCGCTACCATGACTATTGGGACTGTTGCTAGGGCTGTCGTTTGCACTGGCGCCTCTTCCACGGCCACTACCACTTGAAATGGTGCTGCCAGGGCTCTCGTTTTGATCGTGGCTGACTTTTTTGTACTTGAAATACTGGTTTGACCTCGTTCTAGTGAGAAGCTACACGAGCAAGAGGCAAGAGGAAAGCAGGGATGGGCTGAGGTGTCAGATGTGTCTGTTGCTACAAACAATAATTTTTTGACAAGATTCAAAGGCTTCGCACACGGTACCCAGGGCGAGGGACTTGTTTGTTGCGTTACATTTGCATATTCCATTCCAAACACTATGCCACTGGATCACATTTTTATAACGCCGTCTAGGTAACCAATATTACAAGCTTTTAAATGCCATGAATTTTGCAGGCTTCATACACAATTAAAGCCCGACACAAAGCTTGAACAAGCAAGCCAACGGGCTGAACTTGAAAGCCTCCTCATTCGCCTTTTCCTTTGTTGACCCATTTTTCAAACACGTTTTGACAGCAAAGGGAAGAATGTACCGCTGCCTGCATGTCTTCTTGAAACTCTCCAGGAGCCAATTGGTGTTGAAGCAAGCAGGCTGTGTCTGCAAAGGTGTCTTGAGCAGTATGCGCGCCAGAACGCCAAAGCGTCGGCACCTTTAAAGCTGACAGGACCTTTTGCCTTGCCTGCTAACAGTGATTGCTTGCCCTCAGCGGACCTCTCAATGCCGAAAAAAATTTGGATTCAACTGGGTAGAGTGGACACTAGACTACATTATTACTTGTATGTTGGTAGTGGTAATACTTTTCTTTTATCAGTACAGCATAGATATGAGCTGCTCAATAATTGTCAGGTCGGCCTGAATGACAGATCAGTCTTTTTCAGCTGCTAAAACATAGCATATGTATATCGGCGAGATGGAGGTACCTAATCACCTGGCAAGCATAGAGGTTGGAAAGGAAACCTTGCAACTCATGGGCACGTAAGCACATAAGATGTGCATTGGTGTTTCTGGACAAACACCAGAAGCAGCCTCCTACTGGTGTCATCCAACTAGAAGTGTCATTTAACTAGTAGTGTCATCCTACTAGTAGTGTCATCCAACTAGTAGTGTCATCCTACTAGTAGTGTCATCCTACTAGTAGTGTCATCCTACTTGTGTCATTTTTGCCTTACAGTTCATAAGTAACCACCAATTTCAGTTTCCAATATATGCTCCTCCCATTCACCCAAACTTAAATACATTCATTCAGAACGCACCTGAGGCCGTTTGTTAATGACTTCAAGGGTCAGCGGAGAGAACGAATGTTTTCGCCTTGCCAAGCTGGGGTCTGGTTGCAGTGCGGCAGGCAGGAAGGACGTGGGGGTGTCTTGGTCTTTTACCTACAGTTTGTTTGCAAGAATACCAGTCATATTTATAAACCACACTCCACACTCCAAGCGATGGAGGAAGCAGTTGAAACGTCCCACACGCAGTACGAGCTTCAGAATGTGATAGCAAGACTTGCTACTTATAGCATTCAGTGTACCACCCTATGTACAGAAGTGTTCAGCGCACATTGGGTCCACTGGAAAAAGTAGAGATGTAGGTTTGGAGGAAAAAGCTTTGCGGAATGGGAAGGAGAGGCAAAAGGTTACATACCTGAGGTTGGCTGGAGGGTGGAGGTTTTAAAAGTCCCAGGATGCCTTGGCTGTCACTATACCCATCGTCATCAGTCACTGTGCATGTAGGCATGTGCGTGAGTGAAGGCTTGTATGCGCATGGGCACGCGAGTGTGCATTGCATATGATTGCATGCATGCGTGCATATGATTGCATGCATGCGTGTGTGTGCAGGTATGCATGAAGCAGGCACACCATCCTACAACCTAGTTTGGCTTGTCAACTGTCTCTACAACAGACATCAGGAAAATGAGGGAAGCATTGTTCTGAACAATTTGTTCAGTATATGCACATCACTGAAAATGGTGCTGAGCATAGTTCGATCTGTCTAATCTGGTGCTAGTTATCATTGCACAGCTATATTGGCGACCTTAGTCGTAAGGGATCTGCAAAATTTATAAGCATAAGAGCGCATCTTTCTGGTTGCTTAAGTGCAAAGTGTACAGCCAAGGCTCAAGTTGTAGGGCTGGCCATAATTGCGTACCTAGAAAACTTCTGCGCTAAAACACTAATAGTAACCAGTCATATGAACCAATCTGGACAGCCATACTTGCCCAAAACCAAACAGGCTTACACAAAAACACGTTGGTATTCAGTGCAATGCAGTGCAAGCTGATATGTCAGCCTTATTCAGTGCAATGCAGTGCAAGCTGACGTGTCCAGCCTTATAAGCACATTCAGCATAATGACCTGTGTTGAGTAAGGCCACAAGCCAAAAGCTGCCCTGCCACGAACCAAAAGCTAAGAATGTTTACTTGCAGTGCACACACAGTAAAGCAGTACTTGCAGTGCACACAAAGTAAAGCAGCACTTGCAGTGCACACAAAATAAAGCAGTACTTGCAGTGTACACAAAATAAAGCAGAGCTTGCAGTGCACACAAAGAAAAGCAGTACTTGCAGTGTACACAAAATAAAGCAGTGCTTGCAGTGCACACAAAAGCACACACGGGAGCTGCAGTGTACAGTGTCACAGCGATAATGCACGCAGCAGCGCAAACGAGAGCTGCAGAACACACAGCAGCGTATATGAGAGCTGCAGTGAACTCAAAAGCATCCTACCGCGTTGTCATACTTCATATGCGCACCGGCTCATTCAAATTTACAGTTTGCTGCCATATAATATGAAATGTATGCAAATTTGGGACACGAGGTCCGCTGGCCTTTCCCGTTACCCTCACTCTCTATTCGAAATCCTCGAAAAGACCTCTTTAAATAGAATCTGAGGAAGAAAAAAACTGTGAAAGGCCCTACTATTCTCCTGGCACCCTCCCCTCCTCCCCACAAACAAAAGTGCCGCTACATGTCCACCCCTTTTCCCTTTCTCCGAAGGTTATTGAGCTAAAAACACCCTTCACATTTCAGATCATCCCGCTTTTGTGTTGATTGCCAAGCTTCTCTGAAGATCCAGCTGGAGCAGCTCCGCCTTGCATCGCACACAAGTATAAAGCAGCAATGCTACACCCTCCCTAAAACATTTACAATAGAGTAGGAACCAGTTTAAAACTTCTACAAAATGACTACTAAGCAATTCATTGGAAAAATTTGCACGCTCAGCATGATTGTGCAACAGAGCTACCTGTGCATTTGTATTTTCTTATGAGCCTACCTGTAAGTAGAAATTTCTATGTACCTACCCAATACTGCCTATGCCCCTGGTGTTGCCTGCACACATGGTTTTGCTTGTGCACCTGGCGCTGCACGTGCATATTCAACTTTTTGTGTCACCATTGCACTTTTCACGTTCAGCATACAAGCCTTGTGCCTTTGCTTGCTGCTCTAGCAGTAAACACAGTATAAAAAAGACATCCTACTACAGCCCTCCAATCTGAGCAATATTTGAGCAACGATAAATGAAGAGCAACGGCCTTACACTCAAAATCACTGCTGTGCTCTTTTCGCGGCTTTTCTTACTTTAGAGCCTGAAACATTGCTCTAGTTGTGCCTCTGTTTCTATTTTGGTACTACGCCCCACACAAGACCTTTGCCTGGCTTTCAAGCAGTTTCCCAGCTCAAGGACGTCACGCAGCAAAACACTCTGTCACGTACAAAGTGCTTGTGCATAAATGATAACGCCCCTCACATACGCCACACAACTACGCCACAGATGGCCCTATATACACATAGTGCTTGTACTAAATTGACAGTGCTCCTTGCATAGAACACACTATGACAAATCCCCTCACGTACATAAAGAACTTGTGCAGATAATGACGGTGCCCCACACAGCATGTAAATTTTGTACCACCTTCCAAAGCAAGAGCGCACAACAACAGGTTAAAAGCAAAATGGAAGCACGCACCTTTGTATTTGGTACCGTACCAAGTACGCGGAGGAGTACTCCTCCTGGCCTGGACGTCAATTGACAGCCCTTTGATGCAGAGGTAGATCTCCAGCTCCAAGTTCTGGATAAGGTCAGCCACATCCGCACTCTGCAACACCTGGGTTTTGTGTGTGTGTGTGTGTGTGTGTGT
>Ga0307947_1002232_pt1:12500-15515 | contig 15515 bp, 18 predicted proteins | sample OrgLakmetagen232_FD_201840 | JGI IMG/M metagenome (GOLD analysis project Ga0307947, IMG submission 201840) | Saline water microbial communities from Organic Lake, Antarctica - #232 | ecosystem: Environmental > Aquatic > Non-marine Saline and Alkaline > Saline | place: Antarctica...
AATGGCACTGCTTGTCTGTCTGTACATAACATGTGCAAAAGGAGGTTAATTTGTAGGGTTAGCCAGAGCCTTAAATTTGTGATGTATATACGGACCTTTTTTTCCAGGGAAATCGCCAAAATATACGGTCATATATGGTGTGCATACACGGTTCTGGCCAACCCTAGTTGTTCAATAAGGCAGCACAAGCAAGGGGTGGAGAGGGGGGGACACGAGCAGAGGGTGGGGGTGGGGAAGCAGGGGAAAAAGACCATGAGGCAGGCCAGGCACAGGGCGCAAAAATACAGACTGCGTTTCAGATGCATAGACCGTAATGTGGCATAGAACCTTTGGCGTGCTTCGTTTGCAGAGTATGCTGGCCTGCATATCTGACAAAGCCGTCTGCAGTATAGCCGGAAAGAATAGCCATGCTGTGACCTTTTTTAAATGCATTTGAGGGTTTGAAATACGAGCAAATTGTGGGGGGCAAGGTATTTGTCAACAGCATCATGAAACAACGAGGTTTGATATAAACACTCTGGAGTTTCCCATATTGTTCGCAGGTCGCCATCTAGCACGGCAAGGAGGGATGCTTTTCATTTATGGCCCATTTAAGAGAGAAGGGCAACACACCTCAGAGAGCAATGCAGTGAGTACCCCTTGTTTACCTGCCTTCTTTCTTGTCTTAGGCTGAATTATGTACCTCAGCAAGCTTATTCAACCTGTCTGTCCTGACATTAGAGAGTAACGAACACGTGTGCATGTATGTGGAATGTGTTTTGTTCCGACTTCTTTTCCGTTCATTTTTGAGAGGCGAGATGTTTCTGTGGTGACTAAAGCAAGAGCGCTTACAATGTCCCTGTCTTTCAATTTGCACTTGCATGTGCCGTTGTTTTGTAAGCATTGCACTCCTGCAATAGTGTACGCTACCAGGTTGGTTAATGTCAAACGTGTTTTGTGTCAGAACTGCTTTATAAAACTAAAATATGTTCTGGGTGGTTTCAGGCTCGTTGCATGCTACTTTTTGCTCAGGTGATACAAGCGAATGTCATGCCTGTGCTTTATTGTGTAATAGCCGCCATCGGCACATATATGCACAGGGATGGGTCATACAGACTTTTGAGACGTCCCATACAGATTAATACGCCATTAATACGACATACGCGTATAATACGCAAACGTATTTTTGCTATTTTGGGGGGTACCCTGGGCTTGCACCAACCACCCCCCAACCACCACCGAATTGTCCCCCCAGCCTCCAGGACATTATAATGCCTCCTGGTAAAGACCCTGAGTGGCATCGTGTTGCTGTTATGGGACAGAAGGGGCAGATTTACGAGATGCCAGATGCCAGATGCCAGAATTCCGAGATTTCAGCAGCGGTGCCCCCCGCATCCGCGAGCACTTCATGAGGCATAATCCCAGCGTAGGTGTAGCAGCATGCAAAGCTGACCCGGCAGGAATTCTCAGGGCGTAGTCGCAGCGCTCGCATGGGAGAAATTGCCGACGCTAGCGCTCAGAGGGAGGAGCATGCAGGAAAAGAGAGGCACCTGCACAGGACTACAGCAAGCACATCAGCAGCAGCAACTATACAGTCATTGGACACCTGCAGCAAGAGGGCAGTGACCAAGGCTTGTGTGGATGCAGCTGTTGCACAATTCATCTACGCTACAGGCACCAACTTCTGGGTTGTGGTAGCAATAAGCAAGTGATCATGCTACGTTCTGAGGGGCTGGGAGTTACTCTGGGGGGCTCCAGAGGGCTTGGAAGTGCCTCTGGGGGGCCTGGGAGTGCTTCTGGGGGGCTCTGGGGGCCTTTTGGCTGCAAAATTCATTAAGTGCCCCAAAATCGTATTATACGGAGCAATTCGAAAAATACGGATATATACGTGATAAATACGATACGACGTATAATACGCCTACGCCGTATGACCCATCCCTGTATATGCATGTACAAAATAATCAGCACTAAGACCATACAGGGGTCTCGTTTTTGAAATAAGAATAAAAAAAGGTTGGATGCACCAATATTCATAATAACAGTCTTGACGGCAGGAGAACCAGCATTTGTGCATGAAAACCTTGTGAAACAGGTTAAGGAGATCACGAGAAAAACGGAAGCAAAGTTCTTTCAACAATTTTAGTTATAGCTACGCGCGGTAGCGCCTGCCTGAGGCACGCATCAGGATAAATAAGTCATAACCGCGCTCATATGTGCCGTTGCGTATCATGTGCGCATTGATGGAAGTTGGGGGGGCACGGGGGGCCATAACTACAAGAAGTTGCGGCTTAGGTGCCCTCTTTGAGATTTCTAATAACTTCAGCTAGTGCCGGGTGCCGACGCAAGTCAAGAACTTCCTGTACATCACCTGCTGAGGCGTAAATGAGGCTACCAATGTTAACACAGGGATCTTGTTCAACAGGAATGCCTGCTGGAGGACTCCTTTAAAGATAATATAAAAAATCAAATGTTGCGTGGCCGTGTGAGCACCCCCACGTCCTTCTTTTCCACAACAGCATCCTGCTTTTTTTTGCAGGAGTTTGATGCAAGTCTTCAGAGCCGAGACCCATCCTGGGGATACCGAGATGTTGCCGAGGTGCGTATCATTACACCATTACATGATGCTTGCAGGGCTGGTAAGAGATCACGAGATCACCCTTTTGCACCTTGCGTAACAAACAAAACAGCTGATAACGTATAAACAAAGTTTTGTCTTAGTATGACTAACACTGAAGGGTAAAGCCCGTAAGTTATGTAAGGGGTATGGTTGCAGACTTGCTCTTGGTAGTGCGCTTTACATACTCTTAAGTTGCCAGCAGCACACAATGAATGCAGAACGCATATGCTTGTAGTTCAACGGTCTTGAAGTCTTGCAGCGCCAAAGATATTGCCTAAAATGCGGGCACCAAGCAGGAGGGTGGAATTAACGTAGCTTTTGTACGTCAGGTGTCGACCCCATTTTTTATTTTACAATCGGAATGAGATTAAGGGCTATCGATTGATATATAAATGAGTCCAATCTGAGAAGGTCGTTTG
>Ga0307947_1002233_pt1 | contig 15514 bp, 17 predicted proteins | sample OrgLakmetagen232_FD_201840 | JGI IMG/M metagenome (GOLD analysis project Ga0307947, IMG submission 201840) | Saline water microbial communities from Organic Lake, Antarctica - #232 | ecosystem: Environmental > Aquatic > Non-marine Saline and Alkaline > Saline | place: Antarctica: Organic Lake...
TAAACATCTCCAGGAGATGACTTTTCCGGTTTGCTGACCAACACAGAGGCATGCCATCTATAAAGCCCCCCATGTATGTAGCCCCCCATATATGCAGCCAGTAGGGAGCCAGTAGGGAAAGCCCCCCATATGTCGGATATGCAGGAAGTGGGGAAAGCCCCCCAGTTATGTAGCCCCCCATATATGTAGCCAGTAAGGAGCCAGTAGGGAAAGCCCCACACATGTGGGATGTGCAGCCAGAAGGAAGCCCCCCATATTTGTAGCCAGTAGGGAGCCCCCCATATACGTAGCTGATGGGTTCTTGAAGGGTACATCATTTGCACGCCTTCAATTAAACGAGTGAGGATTAAAAATGTGAAGCTTACACGTCTGCAGGGTTTTAATATTCAAGCTTTGCCTCCGTCTGCACGCACACACACTCTCACACACACTCACACACACGCGCACACACACACACACACATTTTCATTCACATAACACAGGCATCTGAATGAGCAAGGTTTAATCAAATGCTCTAAGCTCAGACTGCTGCTGCTGCTCACGAGGCTTTGTGGCACTACTCAATGTCAAACCTCAATGTCTACAGAGATGCGCATTTACACAAAGTTCGAGGTACTTTTTTGTACGGAAATTGAGGTCAAGCGGTTTAACTCCAGCACACACATACATACACACACACACACACCACACACACACACACACACGCACACACACACAACACACACACTCACACACTCTCTCACACACACACAGGCATCTGGACTACTTGCTTGTATGGAAATTGAGGTTAAGCCGCTTCACTCCAGCAACACACAACCACCCACTCACCCACTCACACACAGGCACCTGGACTACTTTCCTGTATGGAAATTGAGGTCAAGCCGTTTCACTCCAGCACACACAACCACACACAACACACACACTCACACACTCACACACTGGCGTCAGGACTGCTTACTTGTATGAAAATTGAGGTCAAGCCGCTTCACTCCAGCACACACACAAAACACACACTCACACACACTCACACACTGGTGTCAGGACTACTTACTTGTATGGAAATTGAGGTCAAGCCGCTTCACTCCAGAACGCGTTGCAAGCTTGCCAAACAGGTCTCGGGGCAAGGGCCTCACAGAAGATATGGTACGTGTGTGGCTGATGCATCCCTCCGACTTTTCTACTTCTGCTTCATCACTGGCACATCTGCTGGTGGTGGTGCTTGGTGTTGTTGCTAGTGTGGTAGACATGCTGGTGCCCTGGCTTGGGCTCCAATTTGCTGCTGCACCAGAGAAATTGCTGGAAATAGCGCCGCTGGTACTTGGTGGTGGAGCTGTGTGTGGCGTAGATGCTGCTGTTGCGGTGTCAGACAAAGGGGTAGAAGTCGTGTATGGTGCAGCCGCCGCTGTCGCGATCTCAGCCGATGGAGCAAAAGGTGATGCCGGTAAAGAAGCTGGAAGCGAAGGTGGAGACAGACACGCATAAGAGTGCTGACCTGGTGATGTGCAAGGAGAGCCGTCAGTTGCTGCTGCTGCTGCTGCAGTTGTGCCATTGTTTGTGTGTGCGTGCTGGTGGGTGGGCCTCAAGGCTTCAGCCAGCATGGCCAGCGGAGTTCTCGGAATGCTTCTGCGTCTACCTGCATGGTTAGTGGCTTGTAATAATGGGAGTGATCTTTCTAGGAAGGGGGTGAAGCTTGACAGTTGTAGAGCAGGTGCACGTGTGTGATGTGTGTGTGTGTGTGTGTGCGGTGTGTATGCAATTTGTGTGTGTGTGTGTGTTTGTGTGTGTGTGTGTGGGAAGGGGGGGGGGGCTTTGTTCTGTGCCTGCTTTGCAATGAGGTCTGGTTTGTACAATAGAGCTATGGTTGTGGAAAAAAGAAGTTTGCAAGGGGCTGATGGCAGCGCACATTAGCATGAATTATGAGTGCAATTTTCCGGCAAATTACATCATGCTAATGCAGCCACGTGGTAGATTTGCCATTTTTCGGCAAAGCACACCATGCTAATGCAGACACGTGGTGGATTTGTCAACGCTGGTCGTAACAGAAGAACAATTCAGAGGGGAACGGAGTTTCTGACATTGATAGAAGTGGAAGTGGGAGGGCAAAGTAAAGAGTAGTGGATTTGTTATTGCCTTTCAGATCAGCCAACTAAACAACTCCAGCATGTGCCTTGTACGTAGGGTTGGCCAGGACGGTATATATACACTGTATATGACCGTATATACTGGTGATTTCCCAGCCAGAAATACCGCATATACACCATATATATATGGTTCTGGCCAACCCTACTTAACTCCAGATGTGTCTAGACTAAACAACTCCAGCATGTGCCTTGTACGTCCTCCTGCATGAGATTCAGATAGCCCTGACCTTGTGCATTGCCCTGCTGTGTGATTTGGTGTGTCGCGGTTGCTGCTGTATTTGTAGGGGAGAGAGGTGCTGGCGGAGAGGGGAAGGGCACAGACCCAAACACGCGGGCAGCAGCACTGATGGCGTCGGCACCGAAAGGAAGCGTGGCAGATTGCTGGAGCAAGGGGATGGGGAGATCTAGCCTGCATGGGTGTTTTATGTGTGCGTGTGTGTGTGCTATGTGTGCTATATATATACTTGGGAGATCCAGCCTGCGTGTGCGTGTGCGTGTTATTTGTGTGTTGTATGCTTGGGTATGGGGAGATCCAGCCTGGGTGTGCGTGTGGGTTTTATTTGTGGGTTATGTGTGTTATGTGTTATATGTGTTATATGTGTTATATGTGTTACATGCTATATGTGTTATATGCGTTATATATGTTGTATGCTAGGGGATGGGGAGATCCAGTCTGCGTGTTTGTTGATGTGTTTGTTGTATTTGGTTTCAAGGTTGCAACAATCATTACGACTGGTTATCACGATACACAATACACAATACACATTAATAGATATTCAAAGATCCTTTTTGTTCTGTTGAAACGATTGCAACTGGCCAGAAACAAAGATGTCCAAGGGTGAGTAGATTCTGCTTTGCGGCCAACTTTTATTATACATTCTTGTCACGGCATTCAGTACCTAACCGGAACGTCTTCATTGACAGAGACATTGTTTGCGACCAACTTAAACTTTACTTTCTAGTCACGGCATTCAGTACCGATTTGGAACCTCTTCATTGATCACGTGGAGAGTGAATTTCCTACGGCAGCCGTAAGTTTCCTTTAACATCCTTTCCTGTAGTCTGGCTACCTGATGGTGTCTCCTCCTGACCTCGTCAGGTTCTCCCATTTGTATGCACATTTCATTCTGCTTTGCAGGATTGGCAGAACCGCATATGCACACATCGTATTTGGTCAACATATGTACGGCTAACTGCACAGAATGCACTCCTCGGACCAACATGCTCCTTTAACCACCGAGCCGCCAGCCACACGTCACCCATCTCTTGTCTGCACATGATCCCTGCGAGTGTCACAGGTCCAAACCCAGTGCAGTACCTGCACCTGATCTCTGCCTCCAGTGCATTTCCCGCACCTACCTGATCTCTGCCCCCAGTGCATTGCCCGCACCTGATCTCTGCCTCCATTGCATTGCCCGCACCTGGTATCTGCCAGTGTCACAGGTCCAAACCCCTCCAGTGCATTGCCCGCACCTGATCTCTGCCTCCAGTGCATTGCCCGCACCTGATCTCTGCCTCCAGTGCATTGCCCGCACCTGATCTCTGCCTCCAGTGCATTACCTGCACCTGATCTCTGCCTCCAGTGCATTGCCCGCACCTACCTGATCTCTGCCCCCAGTGCATTGCCCGCACCTGATCTCTGCCTCCATTGCATTGCCCGCACCTGGTATCTGCCAGTGTCACAGGTCCAAACCCCTCCAGTGCATTGCCCGCACCTGATCTCTGCCTCCAGTGCATTGCCCGCACCTGATCTCTGCCTCCAGTGCATTGCCCGCACCTGATCTCTGCCTCCAGTGCATTACCTGCACCTGATCTCTGCCTCCAGTGCATTTCCCGCACCTACCTGATCTCTGCCCCCAGTGCATTGCCCGCACCTGATCTTTGCCTCCATTGCATTGCCCGCACCTGGTATCTGCCAGTGTCACAGGTCCAAACCCCTCCAGTGCATTGCCTGCACCTGATCTCTGCCTCCAGTGCATTGCCCGCACCTGATCTCTGCCTCCAGTGCATTGCCCGCACCTGATCTCTGCCTCCAGTGCATTGCCCGCACCTGATCTCTGCCTCCAGTGCATTGCCCGCGCCTGATCTCTGCCAGTGTCACAGCTCCAAACCCCTCCAGCGCATTGCCCGCACCTGATCTCTGCCTCCAGTGTATTGCCCGCACCTAATCTCTGCCTCCAGTGCATTGCCCGCACCTGATCTCTGCCAGTGTCACAGGTCCAGATCCCTCTGGAGAGCACGTGCTTCGGATGGAGTCCACCACAGCGCACACGTGCGCCATGGAGTGCAGGCTCCCCACCGTGAGCGACGGCTGCAAGTGTAAAGATATGGGTCGTGGACGTGCTGCTACCAGCCCACCAGCTGCTCGTCCTGGTGCAGCACCAGCTGTCGCTGGACCAGCTGTCGGAATAATGGCTGCACTTGTTAGCGGTGATAGTAGTGCAGCCATCCCGTCTGTTGCTCGTCCTGGTGAAACACCAGCTGTCGCTGAACCAGCTGTCAGACCAGCAGCTGAAGGGCAAGCTGTCGCTGGACCAGCTGTTGCTACTCGTCCTGGTGTAGCACCAGCTGTCAGACCAGCAGCTGAAAGGCCAGCTGTTGCTGAACCAGCTGTTGCTAAGGAGGGAAGGGGATTGGAGATCATTTGGCTGGAGAGGTCCCAAATGCAGGACATCACCTGTATGTGAGGCAGGGCATGGAGAGATCTCAACGCAGGCACCATCTATGTGTGAGGGCAGGGCATGGAAAGACCTCAAATGTAGGACACCATCTATGTGTGATTCAGGGCATGGAGAGATCTCAAATGCAGGCACCATCTGTATGTGAGGGCAGGGCATGGAGATACCTCAAATGCAGGCACCATCTGTATGTCAAGGATGGTCATAAGTCAGGGACGCACGTTGTAGCTGTTGCCAAATTACACAAACACTGGAAACAATGAAAATTCTTGTGCCTCGCAGATGTTTTAGCACCAAACAGCATGAATCATCTGTTCAAAACATGGACGTGTCAGTGCTATCTGTAATGTAGCCGTCAGCAAACTCAGCAGTGCTGCCCCATAGTGCGATGTCTGTTTTCATCAAGTGCAGTGCTCCTTGCTGAGATGCAGCGTGCCTATGATGAAAACAATGCGGTGCAAGTGCTGAGATGCTTTAATCCCACGCGTAACAACGTCTGACAGGTGTGGTCTATCAGTTGCAATGCATTTACAGTTTTGTGGTGGGATTGCATTGTGACAGGCACCACGACTAGCGACTCACACTCTGCTTCTTTGTAATGAAATTGTGTGCTCCGTCAGTGACTAACTCAACGCGGCATCAACAGTTAAATCTGCATACTTATGAACTCACACATGGAACCATAGGTAGCCAATCAAACTAGCCAGTGCGAGTAGCTAATAACACAGGCAGGGCTCTCAATAACACAGCATCCAATAACACAGCAGGGCTCTCAATAACACAGCATCCAATAACACAGCAGGGCTCTCAATAACACAGCATCCAATAACACAGCAGGGCTCACAATAACACAGCATCCAATAACACAGCAGGGCTCTCAATAACACAGCAGCCAATAACACAGCAGGGCTCTCAATAACACAGCATCCAATAACACAGCAGGGCTCTCAATAACACAGCATCCAATAACCCAGCAGGGCTCTCAATAACACAGCAGCCAACAACACAGCAGGGCTCACAATAACACAGCATCCAATAACACAGCAGCGCTCACAAGGACCACTTACAGCAAATCTTTGCTGCTTCCAGTATCAAGGCAATGCCGTAACTTGGAACGCTGATAAGCATCGGCTCAGAATTAATTTTACGTGACGTTCTATGTTGTTTGTACCGTTGGGTGGATGTGAACGTCCAAGGCCGGAAGGTCAGGAGCAGAAAGCGCCCTGGCAGCGTGGGACCTGGAAAATTTACAGCCGTGAAAGAGTGACTTACAGGTGAAAAAGAAGAGAGAGCGTGTATCAAGGAATTGCACAGAGCCAGATCTGATAAAAAAGAGCAAACCCAGCTGAATGGATGCTCATCCTGGGTTTTTCATCAAAGAACTTGAAAGGCTCTTGACTAAGGTTACACCATACAGAGCCCCACCAAAAAAATGGGTGCAGATGCTAGCAGCATGGACGACTAAGAGAACTTGTGCAAAGGGGGTGGTATCCTTTTCAACTTCCTGGCTACACCATACAGAGCCCCACCATAAAATGGGTGTGGATGCTAGCAGCATGGACGACTAGGAGAACATGTGCAAAAGGGGTAGTGCTAACCCTCACCTTTAGCAGGGCAGATGAGGCAAGCTTGTGTCTAGCACTTGGAATGTTTAAGAGGAGCAACTGCCCAGCAAACTTTCTCGCATGTAAAGCAACGCTCCTTTTTGTACCGATGATCATGGCAAAGAGGTATACTTTTTGGGGCGGAGCCCCCCGGGGCGTAGTCCCTATATGTTCACTGCAGTCAACACTGCGCTCTCAGAGAGTCAACACTGAAAGAATAAAGCATTGAGCCAGCCAGGCAACCTTACAGTGTATAATTAGTATGAAACAAAAGCCAATTTTGCGCTGATTCCGGAACACCCCGGTCAAACCCCCCTCCACGCGCGACCCCTTCGGCTTCGGGGGTCTTTGTTACCCCCGGGATGCAATTGGGTGTATTTATCATTGATAATGTTTCCCATCAAATTCTTAGCCCTTCCTCTTCAGGAGTGGTGTCATTGAGTGTGGTAGAAGGCCGACCGATCCCAACAAAGCTAGCAGCGCTTGCAGCAGCAGAGCAGAGACGGCGGCAGCTTCACAGCACTCGGGAGGACAGGCGAGCAAGGGCCCGGAGAGGACCCGCGTCCAGCACTTGGCACAGCACTTGAAGCAACAGTCTCAGCCTGGCAATGCCACTCAGCAGGCACAGGAAGCAGCAGCCCAGTCAGAGGTGGTGGCTTTGAACAACCGTACGGAGCTCAGGCGTTCAGAGGAGCAGTTCAGAAGGATTGCAGCCCCCCTGAATTGCTTGCACATGACACACAGCGGTGTACACAGACGGTATAAGGGACTGTGCAAACGCAAGAGCGGGGGGGTGCAGAGGGGGCGCAGCCCCCCCTGAATTGTCTAACTCATTTGAATGCCGCTCTTCAATGCAAAGACCAGGCTGCCATTTCAGAAATGGCTGAACAGGAGCAGTGGGGTGCGGAGGGGGAGTGCAGCCCCCCCGAATCGCTCTCACTACATTTGGTACAACTTCAATGCAGGCGCAGGCTCCGCCCCATATTTGTGATCCGCAGGATCACACCCTACTTGTTAGCCCCGCCATCCATTTTCTTTTCTAAATTATATTTGCTGCACATAAAGCTGGCAGCACGCCTTAAATGAAGACTGTTTGACTTTCCATGCCTGTGTTACCTTTGCTTTGTCAAAAGGGTAGTAGTACGCTGAGTTTAGTACGCAGCACTCCAGGTGCGCCTGCACTGCACTCCTACACACGCGTCCTGCTAAAGCTGGGTAAAGCTGGATTATGGTGGGGGAGACTCACGGCACTTCGGGCCAATGTGTCTCCTTCTCCTTAATTGATGCAGGGAGTGTTTTGCTGCTTGCGTAGTTTTCTTTTCTATTCTTTTCTAAAACTGGATCACTGGGCTTGCCTACTTTGAGAGCACGGCAATTAGGGTGTACAGCATTCCTGGTGCGCCTGCACTGCACTCTTAGACACGCGTCCTGCTAAAGCTGGGTAAAGCTGGATCACTGGGCTTGCCTACCTTGAGAGCACATCAAGTAGGGTGTGCAGCATTCCAGGTGCACATGATGGCTCGTTGGTGAAGGACGATGCTCCGGCGGCGTCCATTCTGGGAGCGAGCTGGGGTTGTGGACGACGCTGAGCATGGAGGGAAAGTGCGGAAAGCAAAGACGCTGAGTGTGGAGGAGAGTACAGAAAGTTAGGATACTTGATACTTGGCGAAAGTGAAAAAAGCAAAGAGGCTGAGCGTGGAGGGAAAGTGCAGAAAGCAAAAGACGCTGAGTGTGGAGGAGGGTACAGAAAGTTGAGATACTTGATAGGTACTTGGGAAACTGTTGAGTCTGTTGAGTGTTAATGAGAGAAACGCAAAAAGTAAGGACAGGTTAGGGATCGCCTCAGGAGGCTACCTCAGTTTTGTGCTACGTATTTATTGTAATTGTACAGGAATAGCCGGAGGCATAGCCCTCTTGTTGGTGTCCCAATGCATTTGGTTGCAGCCGTGATCAATCTATTTTCAGTCTATCAGGCTGGGCTTTGGCCGTGATCAATCTTGCAATCTTGCAATTGGGAAAATCAACTTTGAAAAGAGAGGGCTTTGGCCGTCACCACCTACATATTTGGGCGAATCAACCTTAGAAGATAAGCCTGCCTCATTTCCCTCCCAAGTCGAATCGCACAATGCAAGGTAAAGACGGCAATTGACCTTTCAAGGGAGAAAGTCTGGCCTTCTCCATCTAGAGTTTAATTGCCCAATTACGGGGCGTTGATGTCGGCCAAACGACGTCCAAAGTAAATGAGTTTAACTCAGGCTTGCCTGATTGATAATGCCGGCAGTGTTGGCTTTGTGTAGATGCATGCTCATTGTTTGTCGAAGACTCACTTGCTGTGGGCGACGAGTACCAGCACCGAACACGCTCCTGAAGAAACTGTGCACCAGCGAGTGCTGCGGAGGCAGTGCAGACTGCTGGGCGGCAGCCTCATCCTCGTGGGAGGGGGTCAGAGACTTGAGAGAAAGCGTGAAGGTGCGAAGGAAGGGGGTTGATGAAAGATATGAGAGGAGAGGAGGGACTCCGTGCGAGTCCGCCGAGGTGTGCGGGCTTGACACCTCCAACGTGATGGAACTGCGGGCATCGTGTGTATCTGTGACGTTTAGGTTGTTGAATTGGGTATGATGCATGCATGCAAATTATTTGGAATGAAGAGCGCTGGTACTCTCAACTGCACACACCTCAAGCGGGGAAAGCGCGCAGGGTGGACAGAGGGGTCATTTAAGAGCAGCGTTTCAACCTACAGAGTTTGAAAGGAGGAGATCTGAGTACCAAAATTGGAATAAGTTTGACCGCTTGAGCTTTGCTGAGGGAATGTGATAAATCATGCATAATTTTGTTGCTGTGTGTGACGTGCGCACCTGACAATCTATTGCTTTTCGAAGAGAAGAGCACGCACTCCTCAAGCGCTTCTTGTGGACAATGGACAGCAGCTTGAGGATGCAGTGCAGCAGCTCCTCCGGCAAATCTAACAGTTGCGTGCCAAGATTGGTGACAGGTTCATTGTAGCTATTCGCCATTGCCCCATCTTCTTCCATTTTCAACGCCTAAATCACCAAATGCAAAATTATTTGGAAAATACGTCTGTAGTGGCCGAACGCTTTTCTCCCAAATATCGAACGCGAGTCTCGATCAGCGTCTGTGCCACGGTTTATCATATTCAATGTTTATAAATATTTTATGTACAGCATCGAGGTGTGAAGGGAGGCAAGAAAAGTGTTGCAGACGAATCGGTCAGGGCTAGCGATGAAGGCGGAACCGTCTGTCACATCTCTTGATAATTCTCATTCCGTTTATCAACTGTAATTTTTAGGCCGATTCTCAGGCCTTAGGAGGATTTCCTAAACGAGCGTAGGATAGGCCGAGCAACGCACGCACGCACGCACACACGCACGCACGCACGCACGCACGCACGCACGCACGCACGCACGCACGCACACACACTACAACAAGTTGTCAGCAACGGGATACAGCTTAGCCTTTACAGATTGAGGTCAGAAATTGATAGGCGGTAGCAGGTCGTCCTGGAGTGCACACGAATGCCTTAATATGTAGTAGAGTGCACATTACACATCTGTCGTCTTTGCGTAAGGTTAATCAATGTATGTTAATTTTAATTAATTGGTCAATATTTCCTGCTGCCTATTTCTGCTTTCTATACTTTCTAAGAGGTTTCTCTTAAACATGCTTGCTGTTCTTTATTCTGACCTTCAGGGCCAACAAACTTAGTAAGCTGAGGGAGTTAGCTACTCCCTAATGTTTACACCTGTGGCTACTTTTTCTTTTAAGATATCAATGTGAGAAGTGCGTGGTTGTCACTGCCTGCAAACTTTTCTTTCTTATGCTCCCTTCCTACAAACCTTCCTCCTGGGTGTCGGTGGCATAACCTTAAACATGTCAGACGGTGTCACCCCACATCTTTGGAACAAAGTCACAATTTCGCCTCTACACAAGAAAGATCCAACATAGGACCTCCCAAAATCACTGTTTGCTGGCTATCAATTATCAATGGCTGTATCTATAGACTTTTTGCTATCGTGGTCAGGGACTTGTTGACGGGCTGGGCTTTTGCTGAACAGCAAATACCAGACTCGCAATTTAGTTTCTGCCCCACAAGGAACACCAACCAACCTCTCTTCATTCTTTGCCACATTCTCGCTACTGCAAAAAAGGAAAAAAGGTGTACACTGCTTCTCTGGACTCTTTGCTGCCTACGACGGTATTCGATTCCAAGAGGTTTATAAGGATTTAAACCCTAAACCCTAAACCCTTTAAACTAGAGACCCTTTCCTTAATGAATGCTGGTGATTTCCAGCTTAAACTTGATACTTCTACTTTATTCCATCTGGCTGGAAACTTGACAATTTAACTCCATACCAGGCTCATCATTCCAGAAGAGTGGTGAGGACTTATCGCACACATTTTGTTGCAACTTTGGAGGTTGCTCCTGGCTGGTATGATGACAGAAATCGAAATCATAAGACTGTGTTGCCTCTCTACCTTCGTCTGGATATTCCCAGCAAGAATCTCAGCTGTGCACTTTCTTGCCTTCGCCAATTTTGCCACAAATTTCTGGCCCAAAAAATGCTTGATGATAGGAGAAACAGGCCTTATGAGCTCAAATGTGACTGGCACACTGTTCAGGATGAGGTACATATTTTGCTGGACTATCCGCATGAACATCTTGTCAGCCTTCGCACACAGCACCAGCTTGCCTTCCCACCACAATATGACGATTATCCATATGATAGCCCAACTCGTGAGCAGGTCGCTCTGAAAATCAGGGAGCAAAAGTCTCAGCCACATAGAGCCGTACTTTCACAACAGGTACATGGCGAATAGCCCAACTCGTTTGAGGATCTTTTTGAACCAACCAGATGTGTCTAGTGCTGCCTCTTTTGTGGCTGAGTGCCCTTTCCCTTGATTTTTTCTAGCGCCCTTTTTCCGGTTGGTTACACTTTTCCCTAACAAACTGGCCACCTATCATTCTTGGTTTGCATCCCTTTTTCTAGAAATGAGCGTATGCCGATTAATGTACCACGGTATCTTTATCTTGATCTGTCCAAACATGTTATGCGCAATATAGTAAGTAGATTCCGCTTGCGTGCGCATACTTTTGAAAGTTGAGGCAGCAGCGTGGCTTGAAGATGGTTCTTGCGTATATTAGTTTCAATTTTCGACACTGGTTGATTTTGTTTCACCAGCCAATTTGCCATCAGCCAGAGACTCGGGCTGTAGGCCATCCTTGTAACCCTTGTAACCCTAACCCTTGTTCTTGCGTATGTGACCAATGTCCTGGTGAAGATGAACATGTTCAGAACGAGGTGCATGCTCTTTTATTTCGCCAAGACCATCGAGTTTGTGAGCTGAGGAATCACTTTTCTTTTCTGTTTACACCTTTTTTGAGGACTTTCAGCAGCCCAACCCTTTTTGCTGCAACAGGTCAACAACCAACTTGTTCATGATTTCCTTTCTCAGCAGAACAATAGACTTTTTCTTTTTCGTTCTGAGCTTATGAACTTATTTGTGGCTGGCCGAGACCAGTCAGCAGCCGATCAGCCAAATAACCTGGCTGAAGGTCACCCCCATTGTAACCATTGTAACCATTTTCCCTAACTTTCACTCAGATGCCCCCTGAGGCATACATAGCGATGTAATATTACCTTAAGCGACGCTAGACAGGGTAAATAAGTGCCTAAATAAAGCAAAAATCCTATCAAGAATGAAATACGGGGAGGCAAAAGGAGAACGGAAAGAAAAGAAAATGAACGCAGTTAGTGGCGTGGATGTACACATGGAAAGAATAAAAAGTGAAAGTGCTTGCAGAGGGCTATTCTTCTCTGTATCGTTCCAATTTTAACATATGTCCCGAAGGAAAGAAGTTAAAGTGCTTGCACAAGCCGGCCCTCAACCGACGAGGTGGAGCGGGCTTGGAGTCAGCAGGGTAGCGTTGCAGACCAGTGCCTAAGCAAGAGGTTACTCGTGTGCATGCCACCTCACTAGAGCACACAATTCACCTCACTAGAGCACACAAGCCACCTCACTAGAGAGAAATTACTCGTGTGTGTGTGCATGCCACCTCACTAGAGCACACAATTCTGACGTAGACCTTCATCCACAGAAATCATGCGTTTTAGTGTGAAGAAGCCACGAACCAGAGCCAAGTGGCATCAATCAGAGGCAAGCCGCAGCCCTCAACATAAACATAGCCCACAACTATCCGCTAGTACATGGCAAAATTGTATGCCATAGAAGAACCAGAAGGTTCAGATCACTCAGTAGACGTAATCATACAACGCTAGGACGAAGACCAACATCAGGGTGACAAGAACCATGGCAGCAATGACCGTGGGCCCAATTCGGTCATCCAACATGCCCACCTGCACTCGTGAAATAAAGGGGACGAGAGTGTAACCGTAAACAGCTTTTGTGAGAGGCCCGTGTGTGGATGTGGCTTTTTTGCAAAACCATCAAGCAAGAGTGTTCTCTTGTTGTTGTTGTTGTTGTTGTTGTTGTTGTTGTTGTTGTTGTTGTTGTTGCTGTTGTTGTTGTCGTTGTTGTTGTTGTTGTTGTTGTTGTTGTGCACACTGTAAATACACACACAATAGCTCATTCAAATCAACAAGCAACACACACATACACACACACCTGCTTCTTTCTCATGAATTTGCTGCGTAGCTCATACGTCCACAGAGCGTACGCAAGGATGATCATGCCAAGAGGGGCGTACACGCATGTAATTATATCAATGGTGCGTCGTGAAATATTTTGCTCCTGTGCAGGGTGCGTGTGTGTGTGTGTGTGTGTGTGTGTGTGCATGTGTGTATGTTTGCACAGTGTGTATATGTGTGTGAGTTCTTGTGCATGTGTGCGTGTAAAAAAGTAAAATCAGCTGTATGCTTCAGTTGGTAAGGACACCGATTCACGTTGTATCTGAAAAGGCCTGAGTGCAAAGCATGCCAGACACAAAGCGTATTTTATACAATAGTATGGCAGTAATATAATACTATATACCGTATATATGTATTCACTATTTACTCATGCTTACTACCGTACCTTTCCGATATTATCCTGGGTAACTAACTTTTTTGCCCTCCGGGGTGGTTCCGGTATCGTTTATACTTTTATTTTGAGGCTCCGGGGTTGCCCAGGATTGGCGAAAATGAAGTTTTGTGGGTGGGTGAACAGTGATGAGCAGAAGGCCCCGCCCCAGCCCCAGCCCCAGCCCCAGCCCCAGCACCTGCAGCACCTGCCCCAGCACCTGCCCCAGCACCTGCAGCAGCCCCAGCACCTGCAGCACGACACACATGCGCCCCAGCACCTGGAGCACGACACTCCTAAACAGCACCTGGAGCACGACACACATGCGCCCCAGCACCTGGAGCACCTACCCCAGCACCTGCAGCACGACACACATGCGCACGCACACACGCGCATGTGCACGCATACTCACACACACACACGCACTGCCTGGGGTAAATGCCCACCGGGTTTTGTGCGGGAATGGCTAAAATATTTAATTTGAGGCTCCGGGATTACCCGGGAATGCGTTTAATATTTAATATTTATGAAATGTGGGCACCGAGATGGATCCGGTAAGGTACGGTATACGTAAACATGGCAACCTTAAGCACAAGAATAGGACACGACAGAGGAAACAAAGCACATCCTTCTGCTTTCCACAACACAAACGCACGAACACGATACATACTCACAAACCGCAACAACTAGGGTTGGCCAGAACCGTATATATACGGTGTATATATGGTATCATTGGCAAGGAAATAGCCAGGGAAATATACGGTCATATACACCGCATATATCAGGTTCTGGCCAGCCCTAACAATATCGCACCCACCTCCTGGCTGTGTGCATCGCTGTTGCTAAAGCTGACCAACACAGATGAAAATCACCAGGGAAATATACGGTCATATACACCGCATATATCAGGTTCTGGCCAGCCCTAACAATATCGCACCCACCTCCTGGCTGTGTGCATCGCTGTTGCTGAAGCTGACCAACACAGATGAAAATCACCAGGGAAATATACGGTCATATACACCGCATATATCAGGTTCTGGCCAGCCCTAACAATAACGCACCCACCTCCTGGCTGTGTGCATCGCTGTTGCTGAAGCTGACCAGAACAGATGACACCCCGCCCATTGTGACTGCCATACTGACCCAAGACAGAAAGGTGCGCTCCAAAGCTGCGAACGTGCAAGTGCGATGCGTGATGTGTGAGGGTGTGTGATTGTGTGCTTGTCTATGTATCTGCCATGTGTGTGATGTGTGTGTATGTGTGTGTAAGTGTGTGTGTGCGTGTGTGTGTATGTGTGTGTATGTGTGTGTGTGTGTGTGTGTGTGTGTGTGTGTGTGTACACGCGCACGCAAGAAATAATGTGTGTGTTTTTGTGTGCGTGTGTGTGTGCGTGTGTGTGCGTGCGTGTGCATGTGTGTAGGTGTGCCTGTGTTGCAAGTGCACATCTACAGGCGGCCATTGAGACACGCGCACCTAACAGCCCAATACAGAATGTTAAACTGCAAAGATGGTATATGGTACTAAACCCTAACCCCACACACTATGTTACCTTGCAAACTGCGCACTAGATAGCATACTGCAATTGCGCCACTCTATTGTCCAACACTCGGAATCAGCCGCACCCAACCTACCAGCATTTTGCAAAGGGAGGACAGCGAAACTTTTGGCAAAGGCTGTCTCACACGCATCATGCACGTGTGCTCACACGCACCAAAGTAAGACTTGGGCTCCACACGCATGGGGATCTTCCGTGGTAGCTGAATCTCTGCACCATCTGTGTAAATCTTGGTGCCTTGTACCCTGTGTGTATGTTTGTGTATGTGTGCGTGTGTGTAAGTGTGTGTGTGTGTGTGTGTGTGTCCATGTGCGCAAGAGTGAGGGTATGTGTGTGTATGTGTGTGTGTGTGTGTGCGTGTGTGTGTGTGCGGGCATGTGTGTGTGTGTGTGTGTGTGTGTGTGTGTGTGTGTGTGTGTGTGTGTGTGTGTGTGTGTGTGTGTGTGTGTGTGTTTGAGAGTGTGTGAGTGTGTGTGTGTGTGAGTGTGAGAGAGAGAGGG
>Ga0307947_1002234_pt1 | contig 15514 bp, 11 predicted proteins | sample OrgLakmetagen232_FD_201840 | JGI IMG/M metagenome (GOLD analysis project Ga0307947, IMG submission 201840) | Saline water microbial communities from Organic Lake, Antarctica - #232 | ecosystem: Environmental > Aquatic > Non-marine Saline and Alkaline > Saline | place: Antarctica: Organic Lake...
GGCGGGAAAAACAACCCGAGCAAAAGCAAGGCATAAAAAGGAACGCCTAAAACGAGAGTACACAGCACTTTATGCAAAGTGCTTGCCAGATCTCAGCCTACGCTACTACGCAAGAACTCCAGTTCTACAGCTGAAGCAGAGAACTGAATATTTTCCTATAAGACAACTCCTGAAATATCTGAGCACTTTACGTCAAGCCGGTATTCATAGCATCAGCACTGCAACTGAAACTGCTCAAAACACCTGTTCAAAACAAAAAATTGCATGTAAAAAACTTACAATAATCGAGGTAGTAATAACATCGAGTACATGGTGCAACATTTTTCACTGCAATTGAACAATTAGCCATAACCTGAAGAGGAAAGCATGTGCTAAAAAATAGGTTAAGGAAATCAGTATCACTCCAAAAACTGAAAATGAAAGGTCACCCAAAGTGTTACAAACTCAACTCAACAGTTCCTTGAATCGGCACTAGAAGTAAAACCTCACCCATCCTAACCTGCAAGCCCTACATTTGTGCAATTAGCGTACCTACATATTTTTTCTTCAAAATTTCCACCATCAACTTGACACTCAACTTTGTTTGTTTCTCCGTCCTTTGGCTTGCTGCCCCTCTTGTTGACCCCTGTCTTCCCTTCGACCTTCCTTATCCTCAACCTCCCCTACCAGCCTCGCACCACAGGGGAACAGTTATTTTGCCATTTGCTCAACTCTGTGAATGACGGTAAATAGAGTGAGTTGAAGTTGTGTTGCTTACTAGCAAACAAATATGAAGTGATCACTTGATATTTAGCACGACTTGTGATGTCTTTATCCAAGTAACACGAATAAGGTTGTAGGCTTGGCCTGAAACCAGCCGGCTTCTGAGGGCGTGCCTGTAACTTCACAACTCACAACAAAGTTGACAAAATGGTGAACGGAGCCATTCGCCGACAAGCCTTATGTTTTTGAGAAACACGTGTTCATGTCACATGCTATGCTGGTATTGGTAACATAACCAACATAATTTAAGGCCAGGATCATTGAAATGCCACCAACTTGTTTTTTTGAACGCCAAACGTTAGTATTAAGCCACTTAATGAGAATCAGGTTAGGGGTGGCTGTATTAATATTGTTATGTAAAGCGGTAGAAGTAAATGTATATGCAACATATAATGCATTATATGTGCAGTTTTGTTTAACAAAGATCTACAGAACCTGCTTGCCTTTGATTAGATGCCGCTCCTCTGGGCCATAATGCTCCAGAGGGGGTCAACTGAGCAAATGTCCTGAAATGTGACTTTTTTATGCAAATCATGTTTGAATGATATAACTAGATGGTTCATGAAGTTTGGGGCCAAAAGGACCACCTCAGTGATCTGGACAGAAATACAGTTCAAGTTTTGCTACTGAGTTTCCACATTACAGGCCACCACGCCCCAACCAGGGCCTCTTTTCATCTTAAAACAAGATAGGAGAATTTCCATTATGATACCAAATCATCCTAGGGTTTGAAAAGTATATTTGGTGAAGGTTGGTTTTTCACCCTTTTGGCACCCCTTTTGCTGATTTTCTTTAAGGTAAATGGGCCATAATGGGGTATCTGGTCAAGTTCTGCTCCGTTTTGCCCCATTTTTGTTGCAACGATACTTTCTATTGAAATGTAGACAATTCATATAAAAATGACACAAATCTGGTCAGTGGGTGGTGAGATATGACAGAATGATGGTGAAAAATAGGGTTCACGCCGCGGGCAATTAGACAGTTTTGCCGGGACTGGCAACATTCAAGCTTGGGTGCCATCAGCAGCTACCTCTGGGAACTGAGCTTGATTGTTGCCAGTCCCGGCCACCATACTCAATTCACATTTCAAAAGTACCCCTGTTTGGGGCCTCAGATGACCACCTCTGATAATGCTCCCTCTGTCCAGCCTACGTGTATGCAGTGTTTAGAGTTAAACTTAGACCCTACAGGTTTACATAGGAGTGGCTGTTGCGGTCTGCACTATGCAATGGATGCAAAGGCACACAATCTCCCTCCCTGGGAGTATAGTAGAAGAAAGGGCTTTTCTTGGGGATCACATGGTGGGAGCTCGAGGCAGGGTGTTGCTCGGATAAGGGATTGTGTTCTACGTCTCATTCTAGTTCTCAAATTTCATATTTATGAAACAGAATGTGTTGACAGGCGGGTAGCCCCGGGACCAGGAAAGTTGGGCAGGCCCCGGGGCCCTTACTTTTAAGCTTTGATACATCAGATATAATGCCATGCAAGGTTCCTTTCTCGATTGTCTTGGCGTAGACCAGTGACTCCGCGGATCGGAGTGGAGGGTATGTACTCTCGTGTGGCTGTACCTGTTGATCCTAGAAGGATACTCAGGAGATTTACGGTGCAAGTACGTCCTGAGTATTTGTGATGTATGTATGCCTAGCATTTAATCTTTTGTATTGGGGAGAGTTCTCCTGGTGCTCGCTGGTGTCATGGGAAGTTCAGATTTTAAGAAAATGGAATCTGCCAGTTGTGCTGTGCAGGAAATGAGGACTGACAGGTAAATCGTAAGTGTCCCCTCACTTGCTTCGGACTTTTTACAGAAATGCATATTCGCGTACTAATTTAACGTCTGTGGACGGATGAATAATCGGTACCAGATATCTGTCAACGATTGGTTGGTATTTTGGTAGCCCCCACAACATTTTCAAAACGAGTGTTTTGGGACAAACATTATCGTGGCTTATAAAGCTCCTCAATGCTTTCCTCCAATGTCCTGCGCCCTGCTCAAGGCAAAACCACCACAGGTGCAATAAGGCAGCATCATCCAGGAGCAAAGCTGAATGGGAGAAGTTTCATCAAGAGGTCTGACAGAATCCGTACGCCCCAGGCCACGATGGAGTTGCCCATCTTTCCATTGAGCATGGTGGCTTTGCCTAGCTCCACGGCAAGTGACGTACTGGAACACACACACACATACACACACACACACACATACACACAACACACACACACGCACACACACACACACACACACACACACACACGCACACACACACACACACACACACACACACAAACACACACACACACACACTTACACACTTACAAACACACACGCTACACAGACACACACACAAAGCACACACACGCGCGCACACGTGCATATGCAAACAAGCACACACACACATACTCACATACACACACTCACACTCACACGCACACAAGCACACACATTTCCACGCGCACACACGCACACACACGCACTTGTACATGCACTCACACACCCACACGCACACACGCTTGCTCGCACACAAGTACACACACAGACAAGCACACACATACACACACATACTCACACATACACACACTCTCACACACATACATACTTGAGCTAACAAACGTCTACAAGCTCACATACATTTACAGCACACACATACACACACTACTCACGTCCAACACAGGTGCCCCTGGTCATCTTTGAGGCACGGTACAGAGTTTTGTTTAACACGCTGCTTTACGGAGAGAGTGGAGTGGTAGGTTTTGTGTAGGTGGACATATGTATATGTGTGTGCTGTACACACATAAAACATAATGAAATAGCTTGAATCAGGTGAAAGGATATAAAGGGCCATCTCAGGCCTCATGGCATCTCTCTCTCTCTCTCTCTCTCTCTCTCTCTCTCTCTCTCTCTCTCTCTCTCTCTCTCTCTCTCTCTCTCTCTCTCAAACACACACACATACACACACTCATACACACACATACACACTTACACACTCCCACTGGGCTGCTCACAGGAGGAGGGCCTTGTGCAGAAGGACTCTGCAATCTGTGGAACTCGAAAGTTTGGGATGTGCTTTATGGACAAAGAGGGACGTCTTGCATCAATTGGCACGCTGCTTGAAATTCAAGAGTTTGCCCACATGCAAGTGAGTGAGCAAGATAAGTGTGCTTGCGCATATGTACACACACACAACACATTTGCAAATACAATACAATTAACGCGTTATGCACACACGCATGCACATGTACACACATGCACACGCACGCGCACACACATGCACACGCACGCGCACACACAGACTCACATAGACAACATATGAACACACACCCGCACTTGCACGTGCGCACATACACACACACACACATACACACACACACGCAAACACAAATTCACTCAAAACACAACATTTACATGCAGGACGGGCGTATAATTGTGACCAGTCAGGGCAAGAAGCGTTTTGAGATAAAGAGCGTCACCAAAGAGAAGCCTGTGCTACTCTGTACGTGCCTTTTTTTCTATTCAGAATGACAAATTTCCTGCACCAACCCACGTTTTGGTTGTTGTTTGCTAGTCATAGGTTTTGCCAATAAATTTTAGTCGTCACTCCATGCTGCTCAAGAAAGATGAGGAAGACCTGCAGTTGCACTGCTTTTCTAGACATCCATTCCTTGGTGGCTGATCTCTAGCAATTGATCAGCAGCAGCCTTCTAGTACCGTTCCTTCACCTCAATGTCGCATTGCAGACAGGGACTGCGGAGTACATAGGATCCAGTTTCCAGGCCTAAGAAAGCCTCCTTCCTTGCTTTTGTTATGACGCACGTTTAGGTGAAGTGGAGTTCTTGGAAGAAGAGCAGGATGAGAAGGAGGCAGAGACAGAGGAAGTCAAGGCACTGGCCAAAGAAGTAGCCGACTTGATGCGGGCAACCATAAGATTGAATGTGAAGGTAGGTTTCCCAAAAACTGCACTGCACTTATCAGGTGATTGTAAGAGTTGTGGGGAAGTGCCGCATAGTGTTTGTGGGGATGTGCCATTTTGGCATCCAACGATTCTTTCAGGTCTTCACTAAAAAACCATTTTTCCGTGGATTGTGCCTTAAAAGTCAAATGAAAGTGAGTGTAGCTGTTCCGGCGCCTTGCTCACCCTGTAAATATCATGAAGGTGTACCATCGCCAACCACCTGTGCTCCAAACACGTCTAGGTGTGAAATGGGGTTGCATGCAACCTGTGCTTTAAATTTTGTAGATGGTGTTCTTGCCCCCTTGCTATTTATGCTGAGTTGCCTGACCCCACATGGTGTTTTGAGGAGTCGAAATTTTTTCGTGCATTGCCTGAAAATTCTGAAAGGAGGAGGAAATGCGCAGAGGACTGTTTCTTCACACTTTGCACTGCTCTACAAACGAAGCCTCTCTTTTAACAGCCAACAGTAATGACGCACATTTTTGAGCCTCACTCGTGCATGTACAGATGAAGAACATTAGTGCCAGCGAAGACCAGCTTGAGCCAGAAGGTCTTGCAGAGCTCTCTGCTAAGGTATGTATGCCTCAATTTGGTCGTAGCAATAGGTCTTGGTAACAGGTCACTGTGTTTGTTATACGGATTTTATTGCGCAACGTTCGTACGGTGTACTTCACGCGCCGACTTTTAGAGCACGATGTGCATTGTATATGCCTGCCTCTTAATTTTAACTCTCAAATTTGATTTACACGTTGCAGCCCTTGTCGTTTTTTGTGGCGAGCTTTTTCTCGGATGTCAAGGTCTTGCAACAAAACCTCTTGGAGGAGACCAGCACGTTGAAGCGGTTACAGGTAGTCGCTTGTCGTATGTGTTCACCTTACTTCTGTTTTAAACACTCCTGACTGATGCTGTATTGTCATTTGTAAACATGTAATTCTGAATGTTGCAAATACAACTGGCCTCCCTCTTTCCCTTCCTCCTGTTTGCAGTGCGAGAAGGAGATCCTCTCCGACAGTGTAAAGTACTTCAGTGCAGCTTCTGCCTTAAAGGACCTGGGGGGCAGTCCGACTGATGACAAACAAGACAAGGAAAAGTGACGGGGATAGCATGTTCGCGTGAAAATGACTGAGAGGCGTGAGCTGAGAAGGGAAAAAAGAATTAAAAGTGAAGAGAGTGAGGGTGAGAGGGATGTTTGGCTGTTTTACATTGCTTACAGCACCATTTGATTTCCGTCTTTTGTCAAAGAGGTTGGGAGGCTTGCAACACAAACCTTATTGCACAGCACACATTTCAACACGGTCTGTTTTAGCCACGAAATCGGTCAACACCTAGAAGGGTATACCTGGATATTTGGATTTTGGTAAAAGACAGCCGGCGAGCGTGGAATCGATTGGTCGTTGGATCAATTTGGGCTATAAAAACAATTGATCAAATCGTGAAGACTTTTCATAAACGTATGTAATGACTGCACAGGCGCGGGGTTTGTCAGAAGGAACATCAAATTAAGAAGTTACTTCACGTTATGCGAAGCTGTAGTTTTGTTCCTCGCATAATGTCACGGTCACAGAGGCCCTAGAACTTCCTCTATTCTTCATGCCGCTCCATTTCATTTCCTAGGCTGGCGGACGTTGAGGTACGCAGCACACACGTACGCTGTAGTGCATAGTCTCTCCTGCTGGAAGTCCCAAGCAAGCAGCGAGCGAGGAGCGCACCACGCGCAGGCTGTGTGTGTAGTGTGCGTGTACATCAGGAGTCAAAACGTGTGAATGGACAGGCTCATGCAACTCGTGAACTGAGGGAGCGAGAGGCAGGAGCACAGGCACGGCTATGCAGCAGCAGGAGCCTGCTCTTGAAGGAGGGCAAGGGCAGCACAGCACAGCAGGCGTGCTGAACCTTTTAACGATTAGGAGCACCCCCCCTCCCCCTCCCTCCTCCAACATGAATAGCCCATACCTGATGAGCAGCCTGCCAGCAGGAGCGCGTAGCCCAATAGGAGCAGGCCACGTAAAGCGCACGTCACAAGTTCTCAAACGAACGAACAAAAAGAGGCCTGGGTCGTCCACGCATCGTCCAGGTATGGTGTGCCCACTGCCCCTCACCAACAATCGCGCCTCACCACTGCCTGCGCTTGCCAGCTATCCAGCCCCACCCACAGCTGCCCCTCCCCACCACACACCAGCGGTGGATTTAAGTCTCTTCAAGCCAGCATCAGAGCTTTACCAACTGGAGCTGCTGCAAGGCCGAGAAAGCGGAGCAGGATGTGTGAGATCAGAAAACCAGCCTGCAGCAACAGGTTCTGGGGTAGCGGAGCAGCAGCTACTTGTGCCTTTCCAGACGACGCAACAAGAATGGCAGCAAGTACAGCAGCAGCAGCAGATCCCCCTCTATCGTCAGACGATACCAGCTGTCCCCCAACAGGAGGTGCAGCCGCACCATCTAAGCAGTCCACAGCAGCAACAACAGGAGCAGCAGCAGCAGCAGCAGCGGCACCAACCACAAGAGCAGCAAAATCAGCAACAGCAACAACAAAAGCAGCAAGAACAGCAGCAGGCCGAGCACAGCCCTTCTCCTCCTTTTGAGCACCTGACCTCCTTATTTGGCGCAGCAGCAAATGCAGGGCGATTAAATCCACTTCTCACTCCTCCGCCCCACATGCCAGACAGTGGAGCAGCCCGCCCCCCGTCACCAGCAACAGATCTGCAACATGAGCATACCAACACAGCACATTCCTCCCCTCGTTCACCGCCCCTTACCATCCCATACGCAGGTGGGAAATTTTGTGTTGCACCAGGTTCAAACACGAACGCCTGCCATTTTTGCTATACCTTGCTGGTCTGTGCATGTCCACCTCCTCCCCTTAATTCAAAACTGCCGCCTGTCTGCCTGCAGGTGTGATTGTTGAGCCAAGCTCTGCTTCACCCCGTGCCAAGAGGGCACTGGACTTCGACAGCTCATGTGGCACTCAGCCCAAAGCACCACGTCTTGCTGGAACGGATCCTGATCTTCATGAGGAGGAGCAGGGCCACACGGTAAGAGCAGTAGTCCAGCAAAGCTTTCACGTGTCTTTATTTTCATGAGAGAGATTGTGGCGATGCAGTGAGTTTTGTATCGCATATTGTAACGTTGTTGAAATGCAGTGCATGTTGTAATGTTGCAGCAATGTTGCATCACAACCAGCATGTTCATGGATTCTAATGGGCACCAGACTTTTTGCACATTGGCATCAAAGGTCACTTTCCATGTCCTGTAGCTTCGATCCCCCGTCCATCCATACCTAAATGCCAGTTCTCTTTCCAACAAGACTTAACACGCCCTCAATGCACCTCAGAGTCTATCACACCTGTTCGCTCCCTACCCTCCCTCACTTATAAATGAGAAACCAAAATCCTTCTGAATTTTACTCGTACTTTTTGCTTTGAGCACGTCAGGCACGTCATGATCTGAGTTCTTACATATCCGAGGATGTGTGCCGTGTCTATCGAGAGGAGCTTGGATACAAAGACGAGTTTGGTAACACGAGGCTCCTTTATGACTGGCAGGTGTGTACCTTCTTTTCCTCTGCCTCGTTTGTAAAAATAAGTGCAGTAGAAAATTAGTAAGCAGGCTGACAGTCAATCGTCCTTTATGCAGAGACGCAAACAGGCAATACAAGCACAGTCAGCCCAATTTTAACTAGGAAAAAGAGCACTGGTCGTATGCTTCTCACCCGTCCATCTGTGTGCGCTCGCTCTGAGTCATCAACTTCTTGTAACAAGTGCTAAAGAAGTAAGGTCGGGACTTGCAAAAGATTCAATTCATATTGCTCTCTGTTTTTTACCATCATTGAAAGCGTCCTGAAAGTGAGAAGTTGTTTGAACTTAAGGCAATGCCTATTTAATTACAGCAAATGGAGCATCTCAACAAAAACGTGTACCAATTCACAAGTTGAAAAGCAAGCAAGTTCAAGCAGCGCTTTTTTTCTTGAATAATGTTCGGCAGGCCAGAGCGTTGCAAGCCGCCGGCCAGAAAGGCATGAATTTTGTATTCTCGGCTCCTACCAGGTGAGGTAGTCTGGAATTCAGGTCTGCAAGTGGGGAAGCGCACAGGTTGGATAATGCTTCAATTTGCTCTCTTCTCAAAGTCAAACTTTAGTAAAACACGTGATAATCAAATATAGCAATGCATCAAAGACTACACTCTTCAATGCATGCTCTTCCTTCCCCTGAAACTGACCGCAGCTCTGGCAAGACAATCGTGTATGAGATCCTAGCTCTGCATCGCCTTGTCAGCACCAACAAGCCCTTTGTTTTGGTCTACCCTACCGTAATTCTGTGTGAGCAGAGGGTGAGTCTCTGAACGTGGATGTTGTCGGGGTGTGCTTGCATGCCAACGCAGGCCCATAACAGGTGGACAAAGGAATGGTACTGATTGATAATGAATTGAAACACTTATAAGGTCGCGTGCCCGGGGCACATACCTACCAGGATAATATAACACGGATATATTTTTCGGAGTTAAAACCTAGAGGCTTACTATGAGATTCTCAGTGTCAGTGTTCTAAACCGGTAAACACAAGTTTCTAACCGCTTGCATTCAAGATCTAGAGGTCCAGCCTGCTGTTCTTGTAGGAATGTATTTGTGTAATGCAAGACATTTCGGAGTAATTATTATCATTCCTCAATCCTGCTACCCAGGCTGCTGCGCTGGAAAAGCTGCTGGCTTGCATCACGATCGGGAAGAAGGTCAAGAGATTTTTTGGGGGCGTCAACTCTCCCGGTCCATTGCTTGAAGATGACACTGGTATAGGATATACATCGAAGTAATCTTCACAGCACATCAGTCATGCATCTCGATAGAACCTTGAAATCGGAATTGAGAGGGAAGTCCATGCCAGAGCAAATGTAAAAGAGGTCGTCACTGACAATCTAAAGCAGTTTGTTATAACAGCATTTGGTATGTACATACAAAATGCACAAAGACACATACACAGAGAAGAGTGTACTGGAGCTTCAGGTCTATGTGTTAGTATTACTGATGTGCATCAATCATTGAACAGAGTAAACATATCCATGACACACCGGTTTCTATGCACTTCCACACGGCACAGGTGCATTGGTGTGCACTATTGAGAAGGCCAACATGATTTTCAGTGGTGAGCGAGTTGCTTGATTAATTGCCGCATGGTTTGCACTTGAGATGGTAAACAGAACAAAACACGTTTGAATCCCTCGTATCCTAACCATGCATGGGCTTCTCGAGTTTGTAATGTCCTGTCGCAGCTAGCCAAGTGGTTATGTCTTGCTTCACTGTAACATCTGTACCTGTCATCAATCAGTCATCCTTGTAATTAGTTTCCTTGTGCGAATCCACCTTGCCTCACTTGCAAACCTCTATTGTTCTTGCAAAAAGCTGCCTTGCGAGAGGTGGCCTTGCATTTGATCATACAAGGTGGAGCCACCCACAGTTACGACAGAGGCAAATCTCTGCCTCTGTTCCCTGACACTTAGCCATCCACACATACCTGCACTCTGCCTTATGTGCATCTTGATGGCCGCAGTGATGATGGAAGACAGATCTTTGCCCAGCTTGGGAGCGTTGGTGGTCGATGAGCTGCACATGTTGGCAGATCCAAACAGGTAGCTGCTTGCAATCACCAAACCGAAATGTGTATTTCTGTCAAAGCAAAAGGACAGTCATAATTACACATATGTTGCATCAATAAAGAACGTTGCAGCATTAGAGAGGTTACAGGCACACATGATTGCTCTTTAAGTCGGTTACGCAACTAATTTCCAGGGTCTCTGCAGAATCAATAGTCTTGCATATTTCAGGCACGTTGAAGCTGCGCACAAACACGCTACGATTCACACATTCGCCCCGTCAATGCAGTGGCTATCTTAGCACAAACACACTACAACACACACATTCACCACGTCACTACTGTGGCTATCTGAGCACAAACACATGACAATGCAAACATGTACCACGTCACTGCAGAGGCTACCTCCTGGAGCTCCTTCTCACCAAGCTGCACTTCTCCACAGCAACCAACGCAAAATCAAGGAGTAAGGCAAAAGGAGGTGCAATTATTTGTCTTGTATCTTGTACAGCATTAAAGAATTGGCCTGACTGAATTGTTTTGGTTAAACTTGTTCAACATGACGATACCCATCACAAGTCAATCTTGTTTGATAGGCAGTAAACAATCACAAACGCTCCCTACATCAAAGCTCTACACGTCCAAACCCGCACAAACACTTATGACCGATGAAGCAGACTACATGCCCTTTTTGACTTAGATACCCAAAAATCGCTGGCAAAATCAACCCAAACCTGGAAAATGCTGATGCTGCCTGGAAAATGCTGATGCTGCAGGCACTCCAGCATCAAATGGTGACCAGAGGGTCTACGAGGGAGTTCAGGTCATTGGTGAGAGTCAAAGCTTGTGTACTTGCTTAGGACCTGATCTGGTTGCAGCATTTGTGTAAGGAACCTCTATGACGGATGTTGAAGTATTTGCTGCTGCATCTGGCCACGCACGGATCAGCTGTTCTGCACAGAAATACTAGTCTCGCAACTGGTTTGGAAAATTGCACTGTTGCTAAGTATAGAGTGCATTTCAAATGTGCTGCACGCCACAACGTCCCTTTCTCTCAAACTTGAGTGTGCAGCACATCACGTTTTGAATTGGAAAACCCTTTGCAGCCTATTAAGATTATCATGCATCAATTTTGCAGTGTGGGGCATCACACACCTGTGCTTGTTACTTTGCGCAACCTAATGCAGCCAGACACTCCAGACACTTGAGTGCTACATTTGTTTGACGCCTCCCTTATGTCTGTGTACAGGTATGAGTGCCACACTCCCAAACACAAGACAAGTGGCAGACTGGATCGATGCTGAATTTTTCTCTACAGAGTTCCGGCCCGTGCCCTTAACAGAATACATCCTGGTACGCATGTAGCTGACAGTACAAGTTGGTTATCCTCTCTTGTATAGGATGAGGCATGCATTAAAGTCGTAGTTTAGTATTCATGCCCACTGATAACATGGTACGCGTTAAGTTTTTGTGAACATTTCTCAATCGCATTTTGCGTCTTGCGTTGTCAAAGAGAAGAGGATTAAAAGAGCCTTACAGGTGCGAGGTAGTGTGTGATTAACTTGGTACATATCACAGACTTCTGCTCCCCATCACACACAATCACTTTTGCCTGCCCATACAATCCACATAAACACACTCACGCACCCACTCACTCACTCACTTGCACCTATACGCACACATGCACACATGCACACACGCACGCACACTCACACACATGCACATACACACAAAACACACACATACAAACATGCACACACACAACTCAGGATGGTGCACGCCTTTTGGACCCACAGCTTCGCTGTGTTCGCACTCTGGAGACGCCTACTCAGGATTGGGCACGCAACGATCCGCACCTGGTGTCTTTGCTGTGCAAGGAGACTACAGATGCAGGTGCAAGTGATCTTTGTGCAAGTGATCTCTGCTGTGCAAGTGATCCCAGCTGTGCAAGGAGACTACAAATGCAGGTGCTAGTAATGCTTGCTGTAATGTGTACAGGGGCCCTGCTTTTTAGACCACTCATCCGGCAAAGGGTGAAGAGTGTAATGGAAATCAAGCCAGCCAGCCAGCTCAAAAACAGATGGTCGACCTTGTTGCAAGCTTCATAACATATGAGCCAATGCATAACTTAGTATGGAAAGGGCATACTCTTCCTGACGCTTCTAAATCTTGGGAAAACAGGATCAATCGTAAGCATCAGATCAATGAGTGTCCACCCTCCTCAATTTTGCCGAGACCGCCGAATGCATCGTTTCTATCCCCTCTTGTTGTGTCACATACAGGTCACAGCATCCTTGTTTTCTGCAACAGCCGTTCTGTGTGTGAGAGTGTGGCTGACATGATTCACAGGGTCCTGGTGAGTTAACAAGCACAGAATTACACCAGGGGTTAGATGTGGTGACCACTTTAATGCTTCAAGCATGACTCAAACTATTGCATGGGTTTAATGCTTGCTGATCAAGTTTTGGAAACACTGTATGGAAAGGGCATCTTTTTGTATGCCTCGGACCAATTGATCGCTCTCTTGTGCATGCCTCTCAGACATACACTCATACATGTAGAAAAGAAAGGACTCCGCTTGTAGTGATGACACAGCCAGCATGATTAAGGGGGGGGATACATACAATAATTCAATATTCATTAATGAATTAACTTCAATGTGCACGCCTCTCAAGCATTTAGTTTAATATAGAACTGTGACCATTGCTGGTTTTTTACTCTCAACATTGATTGTAAATGAGCCCACTACTGAATATCACCTACTCTGTGTCATTGTTTGTACGTGTAACAACATCGCCTCTGCATGCAGCCTGACATTCCAGAGAACAACCGTGGGATTATTGGGCCATTCATTGGAGAGTCAGAACCAGAACCAGACGCGGTGCCAGCTCCTAGTTCGCGTGCCGCTATGGTGAGATGGAGTCCTTGTAATGTAATCTGCTTTGTGTTCAGACGTTCTTCCTAAAGTGCCTGTATGCACGGCGTTTTGCAGTATTGTATTTTGAATGCCGCTGGCCTGTACCTACAGCTTGGATTGGCAACTCACGTTGTGCTGCCTGTATGTGCTCCTTTTTGCAGGTTCAGGCATTCAGGCAAATACAGAGTGCCAACGTGGGTGCACACTCTGCTCTTGAAAGACTGATGCCTAGGGGAGTGGCGTTTCATCATGCAGGTGTGTTCGGGGGAGCGGAGGGTGCTGTGTTGCAGGGTGTGTGCTGTGTTTAATTATTCGTATTTGTCTAATTGTGTTTGTGTGTATATGTTTGTGTCAAGGTATGTGTGTGTGTGATCATGTACAAGGCTTCAATATAAATATTAGAATGTGCTGCTTGTGCAGTTCTGTTACGTTTGCATTGTGAAATGGCGGTGGATTGTTAAGGAATCAGGTCCTCGCAACTGCCCAGGAAAAGAGGGAGGGATATGTAAAGGTATATAAATAAATAGAAAGGTAGAAAGATTAAACTCAAACAAAGGAATAGCAGTTGTGAGGACTAAGTAAATAAAAAGATGAAGAAAGTGGAGAGGAACACAGATAGAAAGCATGAGTGATATCACTTTGCTTCACTTCAAGAACTGGAGTTCAAGTGATATACACTGAACTCAGCAGTTCCAGTTTCAATCTGAATGCTTACAAGAATGCCACTTTGAAAAAAAGCCCGTCTTCATTATTTTTCTACTGCACCAAAGAAAAGTTTCCTAGTCAGCCATTTAAATTGCTTCATTCAGGTGTTGCTTCCACATCATATCAGAGAAACTCAGTTACAACTGCATGGCTTCTTACTGTATGGAAGTTAGGGGTGTCCCTCCTGCTTCTCGCCTTTACCGCTAATGTTTTCGCTTTTCATAAAATTAAAGGCTTGTCTCGAGAGGAGAAGCACCTTGTGGAGGCAGCCTACATGAGCGGAGCTGTCAGCGTGCTGTGTTGTACTCCTACGCTCGCTCTTGGTGTCAACATGCCTGCACGCAGGTAAGCTGAAGTGTTCCAACGAAGAAAAACAGAAGATCTGCTCAAATAGAACATGCTGTAGCCGCACTTTTGTTGCAAGGTCAGGGAGAGAACACCATTTGTAAAAAATGGCACGCCGCTTAATTGTGCTGCTAGATTGGTGCTCAAGTGTTGCACAAGTTATGAACTTAGAGCAATTCAAAATGCAGGTATTACACAGTTATCTCAACAGCTGTATGTGCAATGCATGGTTGCCTGCACTAGCCTTCCTTCTTTGTGCACCATCAACAACCTAAAGGCAATCCCTGCCTCTACTGTAACATGGTTGTGGCATTATCTGCATCCAAATATCAGATTCCATTTGCACCCAACTTACCATTTCAAAACCAAACAATCGAAAAGAATGTACAGATATTGTACCAGAGGACTCGAGGCAAAAGCTGTCCTTGCTGCTCCATACAACCTGCAGGGTTGTCTTCTACAAGCCATTCATACCCACCCCCCATTTTCCTATCGAGAGTGCTCTATACAGACAAATGGCAGGGCGAGCTGGACGAGCAGGCATTGATGAGGCAGGTGGGACGCTTTGGTACTTATTTGTTTGACATGCTTTGTGCGCACTTTTAACAAGCACTTTGGTAATCCCTAAATTGCTCTGCAAACAAGGCCAGGTTGCTCTTAGTACAGTTTTGAGGTACTTTATGCGCAAGTCAATGCATGCATCAGTCGCACTTCCTTCTTCATATATTATAACGTTTAAAAGTGATGTATAGTTTGATATTGCACATCTCTGAGCTCACACCATGAGCTCACTCCAAATATCCAGTCACCTTGCTACATACATGCACAAAGCTTCATGATGAATTTAACTCAGAATGCCACTCGAGCAGGTGCTCGGTCATACACAGCAATAAGCCCAAAATATGCATAGTAAAAAGATATGCATCCCATACAAGGCTGCTTTAATACGATGAGTAGGGTTTAAAATAGTTTGACCTACATTAAAGGAGAAAGATGAACACTGCCGTGTTTCTTATTTTTAAAGAAGTCGGGCCCGGCAAAAGCCCTTAGTTCTAAATATCAGGTGCGTCTAAATATCAGGTGCGTTTGATCAGGTGCGTCTGATCAGGTGCGTCTGATCAAGTGCGTCTGATCAGGTGCGTCTGAAGCACTCGAACATCAACTCAAAAACAATATATTGGTTCAAAACCAGGCAACAAAATACATCACACCCAGCTCCCCCTTCCTCTATCTAGGAGTCACACTGACGATGGATCTCAATTGGAA
>Ga0307947_1002235_pt1 | contig 15513 bp, 16 predicted proteins | sample OrgLakmetagen232_FD_201840 | JGI IMG/M metagenome (GOLD analysis project Ga0307947, IMG submission 201840) | Saline water microbial communities from Organic Lake, Antarctica - #232 | ecosystem: Environmental > Aquatic > Non-marine Saline and Alkaline > Saline | place: Antarctica: Organic Lake...
TAGGAGGTGTATACATTATAGGAGGTGTATACATTATAGGAGGTGTATACATTATAGGAGGTGTGTAGATAATAGGAGGTGTGTAGATAATAGGTGTGTAGATTGTAGGAGGTGTATACATAACAGGAGGTGTTTAGATAGTAGGTGTTTAGATAACGGGAGGTGTATAGTTTAACAACAGGAGGTGTTTAGATAGCTAGGTCCTAATGCATTAGCGTGAAATTCCATCGCTTCCAGTGACTTTCAACAGGATCTGCTCCTCCTCACACCTGTGTGCACCTGCTGCTGTCAATCACGCATCCGTATGAGAGTATGCATGCAAGAGACACCGCACACACCATGCAGTGCAGACACACCCCACACACGTCATAAAGTGCAGAAACACCCCACACACGTCATAAAGTGCAGAAACACCACACACACGTCATAAAGTGCAGTGCTCCTTCCCACGTGTGTGCACCTGCTGCTGTCAGTCACGCATCCGTATGAGAGTATGCGTGCAAGAAACACCGCACACACGTCATAAAATGCAGTGCTCCTCACACACGTGTGCACCTGCTGATGTCAGTCACGCATCCGTATGAGAGTATGCATGCAAGAGACACCGCACACATCATGCAGTGCAGAAACACCACACACACGTCACGAAATGCAGAAACACCACACACACACACACACGTCATAAAGTGCTGTGCTCCTCACACGTGTGTGCACCTGCTGCTGTCAGTCACGCATCCGTATGAGAGTATGCGTGCAATGCCCTGTGTGCACTTCTGAACAACACAGGAGGATTTGGAGCGTGTGAAGGTGTCAGGCTTGGGGCGGGTGGACATCACTGTGGGCAGTGCCCTTGACATTTTCGGTGGAAAGCTGCCTTACGAGGATGTGGTGGCATGGCACAGGAAGCAGCAGCAGCAGTCGCGTATTGTTTAGATAAGATCGTTAACCCTGCAGGGACAAGCCCTTAGTTGATGGCACTTGGGCGTTCCTTCCTTACGCTGCAGCCATGTGTATAAATTGAAATAAGAAAACTACGCAGGCAGTGAACACTCCCTAGGTTAATGAAGAAAAGGAGCCACATGTTCATTTTACCATCAGCGTTTCATTTTTTTCCTTTTGACAGCTGCCTGGTTGGTGGTGACACCCGATTGTAACCATTCACAGCAGCCATGAAGGGGACTGTGTACCTCTGCACACAACTCCCATGTTGCACAGAGGTTATAGACTTATATGTTCATGATTTCCTCTCTCAGCAGAACGATTCACTTTTTCTGGACTTTTTTTTTTTTCTTTCTGAGCTTTTGGGTTTATTTGTGGCTGGCTGAGACCAGTCAGAAGCCGATCAGCCAAACAACCTGGCTGAAGGTCCCCCCCCATTGTAACCATTGTAACCATTATAGACTAAGCCATCGCTCAGTCAAAAGTGCGACTGCTAGGAGTGTTTGTTGTTTAAGGTGCAATAAGGAGTGCTTGTTGTAGCACCACAGTGCCAGGGATGTTTGTTGTACACGGTTTACAATAAGGAGTGTTTGTTGTAGCACCACAGTGCTAGGAATGTTTGTTGTACACGGTTTACAATAAGGAGTGTTTGTTGTAGCACCACAGTCAGGGAGAGGCAGCACTTAGAGTTTTGGATACCTTATTCTGATGGTCATAAAATAATAGAGCGCAACAGCAAAACGCTGACTTACCAACAGTGGTGCGCGCTGCCTGCAAGAAGAGCTCTGGTTACCCATTCTTCTTACAGTCTGCCTATATATATGTTTCTTGATTTTCCTCAAGATGCTATTCGCAGTGTGGCTCATTTCAGGCCTCGTGTTCACGCCCTTTACTATGAGACAGCCATTTGGAATCCTACCTCTTCCCCAGCTTGTGACTTGTGTGAGGCTGTCCAGGATGAAAAACATCCCAATTAGGACCAACTCCACTGGGACTAGTTTATAGCCTGCTTGCGTCACATCCTATGTTTATTTTGCGCTGGCAGAGCCCAGCAAAATACCCGCCGCCTCAGAGTACAGGACCATGACGGCATGGTTCATTACACAAGCCGCAAATCAATACTACAGCACACACACGCACACGCACACACACATACACATGCCGCTACGGGTAAATGAAACACAAGGCAAGGTGCGAGAGAAGGATGAAATTATGTTCAAGAACAAAGATAAACATAGCGGTGTCATCCTCAAGCTAGATTTGCAATCCAGGACAATAGGAACACATAAAATTAGGCACCCCCAAACACTGATGACTATTCATGTACTACACATAATACTATCATGTACACATATTCTATTACTGCCTATTTATGTACACATAATAATGTACACACAATAATACCTGGAACATTTTGAATCAAGGTTTTTGGGCCAAGCCACATTAATGAGAGGATCTACAGAATGGCTGCACGGGATACTAGTATGTATATTGTGCAGTCAAAATGGTCCAGTACATACAAAACTACTCCAGCTCTAGCACGCAGGAAGCCAAAAAGCGGGTTGTACAATCATTGGTTCAGTACATACAAAGCCATAATTACTCCAGCTCTAGCACGCAGGAAGCCAAAAAGCGGGTTGTACAATCATTGGTTCAGTACATACAAAGCCAAAACTACTCCAGCTCTAGCACGCTGGATGCCAAAAAGCGGGTTGTACAATCATTGGTTAAGTACATACAAAGCCAAAACTACTCCAGCTGTAGCACGCAGGATGCCAAAAAGCGGGTTGTGCAGTCAATGGTCCAGTACATACAAAACTACTCCAGCTCTAGCACGCAGGAAGTTAAAAAGCGGGTTGTACAATCATTGGTTCAGTACATACAAAGCCATAATTACTCCAGCTCTAGCACGCAGGAAGCACGCAGGAAGCCAAACAGCGGGTTGTACAATCATTGGTTCAGTACACACAAAGCCAAAACTACTCCAGCTGTAGCACGCAGGAAGCCAAAAAGCGGGTTGTACAATCATTGGTTCAGTACATACAAAGCCAAAACTACTCCAGCTGTAGCACGCAGGAAGCCAAAAAGCGGGTTGTACAATCAGTGGTTCAGTACATACAAAGCCAGAACTACTCCCTCTAAGCACGCAGGAAGCCAAACAGCGGGTTGTACAATCATTGGTTCAGTACATACAAAGCCAAAACTACTCCAGCTCTAGCACGCTGGATGCCAAAAAGCGGGTTGTACAATCATTGGCCCAGTACATACAAGGCCAAAACTACTCCAGCTCTAGCACGCAGGAAGCACGCAGGAAGCCAAACAGCGGGTTGTACAATCATTGGTTCAGTACACACAAAGCCAAAACTACTCCAGCTCTAGCACGCAGGAAGCCAAACAGCGGGTTGTACAATCATTGGTTCAGTACATACAAAGCCAGAACTACTCCCTCTAAGCACGCAGGAAGCCAAACAGCGGGTTGTACAATCATTGGTTCAGTACATACAAGGCTAAAAAGGGTTGTACAAAAGGGTTGTACAAAAGGGTTGTACAAGAGGGTTGTACAAAAAGGCTGTACAAACAGTGGTTGTACAAAAAGGTTGAACAAAAGGGTTGTACAAAAGGGTTGTACAAAAGGATTATACAAAAGGGTTGTACAAGAGGGTTGTACAAGAGGGTTGTACAAAAGGGTTGTACAAAAAGGGTTGTACAAAAAGGGTTGTACAAAAAGGGTTGTACAAAAGGGTTGTACAAAAGGGTTGTACATAAGGGTTGTACAAAAGGGTTGTACAAAAGGGTTGTACAAAAAGGGTTGTACGAAAGGGTTGTACATAAGGGTTGTACAGTCAGTGGTCCAGTACTCACAAGGCCAAAAAGCAGATCATACATTGCGAGCACATAACGAGCTTAGTCGCGAGATAAAGAAGAAATTACTACGCAGACAGACAAGATATGTTCACAATGAGTTCCTAATTTGTTGCAAAAAAATACGTACGTGCAAGGAAATAGAGTTTTAGGAAATGGATCACTACGCAAGCGTTTGTAGCTTTTGAAAAGGCAGAAGGTTGCGGAATGACAGACAAAATAACTGCAGAGAACTTAAACCCAGGGGCAAGGTGAAATTAGAGAAATGAGGCTACTAAAACAGGGGCACTGATTGTCACCCCCCATCCTTACAGCATATGTACACTAGTGCCCCCAGCCGAGATTTATTTGGACGAGCCAATTGGTGCCCCAAACATACGGCGGGTGCATTTGCAAACCCATCTTACCGCTCCAATCGCTGCAGTTGCGCCCCCTTATTATTTGACTGGACCCCTGCTGAATCCGTATCCAATATCTAATATATAATAACTTGTGTGTGCGCCAGGGAGCCTCCGGGTACAAAAGTTGAAGCCTGCCTGCACGCATGTGTGTGTGTGTGTGTGTGTGTGTGTGTGTGTGTGTGTGTGTGTGTGTGTGTGTGTGTACAAAAGTTGAAGCTTGCCTGCACGCAAAATACAAATGGAATGAAGTTCCACCTAGGCAGTGCCATTGTAAACAAGCTTCTGTGTGGCTATACACCCTCTTTAAGCATTAACAATGAGGATCTCTATGATAGTCAATAGCCATTTTCCGCCTGTTCTTTGTTAACAATGGGAGCGGATTTCAATCCCAGTATGGTTCTATTATTGCCAAATTACTTGAAAGGTACATGCATTGCACTGATTGATCCCCCAAGTGATTTAAATGTACGTTGCACTGCACTGAATGATTTTTGAAGTGATGCAAATGTACGATGCACTGCACTGAATGGTTTTTCAAGTGATTAGAGTGTACGATGCACTGCACTGATTGATCCCCCAAGTGATTTAAATGTACGATGCACTGCACTGAATGATTTTTCTAGTGATTTAAATGTACGATGCACTGCACTGAATGATTTTTGAAGTGATGCAAATGTACGATGCACTGCACTGAATGATTTTTCAAGTGATTTAAACGTACGATGCACTGCACTGACTGATTTTTCAAGTGATGCAAATGTACGATGCACTGCACTGACTGATTTTTCAAATGATTTAAATGTACGATGCACTGCACTGACTGATTTTTCAAGTGATTTAAATGCACAATGGACTGCACTGAATGATCCCCCAGGTGATTTAAATAGAACTATTGACTTGATAGATCGAATTTATTTGACATGCAGCAGGCACGTCAATTCTTCTTAGACGAGAACAGGCAAAGCGTGCACCGGGCAAGGCATTGCACTGGGCAGGAAAAGCATGGCATGCACTGGACAAAGAAATAAAGAAATGCACTGGACAAGGAACAACATGGCATGCACTGGACAAAGAAATAAAGAAATGCACTGGACAAGGAAAAGCATGGCATGCACTGGACACAGAAATGCACTGGACAAGGAAAAGCTTGGCATGCACTGGACAAAGAAATAAAGAAATGCACTGGACAAGGAAAAGCATGGCTTGCACTGGACACAGAAATGCACTGGACAAGGAAAAGCATGGCATGCACTGGACAAAGAAATAAAGAATTGCACTGGACAAGGAAATAAAGAAATGCACTGGACAAGGAAAAGCATGGCATGCACTGGACACAGAAATGCATTGGACAAGGAAAAGCATGGCATGCACTGGACAAGGAAATAAAGAAATGCACTGGACAAGGAAAAGCATGGCATGCACTGGACAAAGGAATGCAATGGACAAGGAAAAGCATGGCATGCAATGGACAAAGAAATGCACTGGACAAGGAAAAGCATGGCATGCACTAGACAAAGGAATAAATAAATGCACTGGGCAAGGAAAAGCATGGCATGCATTGGACAAAGGAATAAAGAAATGCACTGGACAAGGAAAAGCATGGCATGCACTGGACACAGAAATGCACTGGACAAGGAAATTCACTAGCGTGCACTGGACACAGAAATGCACCGGACAAGGAAATGCATGGCATGCATTGGACAAAGGAATAAAGAAATGCAATGGACAAGGAAAAGCATGGCAGTGCACTGGGCTGGGAAAGTTACTGGGCAGTGAAAGGCACTGGCATGCACTGGGCAAGGAAATTCACTAGCATGCACTGAGCAGGGAAAGGCACTGGCATGCACTGGGCAAGGAAGTTCACTATAGCATGCACTGGGCAGGGAAAGGCACTGGCATGCACTGGCAATGATATGCAGCAGCGGGAGCTTACCTACAAACACACACACACACACACACACACACACACACAGCCCAGGCCACCGACCCAAATCACCTTGAAGGTTGCCACCTCTATTTGATTGTCTATTGCTATGCACGAGCTAGTCTTTGCAATTCACGCTGGAATCTTTTGTCGTCACTGCTGTACTGATCATGCACCCTAGAAACATGCACGAGCTAAGACCTAGTACTCGCAATCCACGTAAGCCCCTTTTGAAAAGTTGGCCAAAACCGTATATATACACCGTATTTGACCGTATATTTGGTGATTTCCCTGCCAAAAAACACCGTTTACACACCCTATATATATGGTTCTGGCCAACCCTACTCTTTTTCCACAACTAGCTTTTGCCACAACTAGTGATTAAGCACCTGTGTCGTGGGACCCCACCGATGAAGCAGGGTCTGAGCTGCAGAAAAAATCATATGTTTTGGCAACAACAAAGCAAAGACAGAGACACAACAAAGTCTGTACCTCAAGGATTGCGTGGTGAAGAGGCATCAGCAATGAGGGGAATAGGGGTACGAGCTGGCACACTCCCTTCTTGCTGCTGCTGCTGCTGCTGCTGTTGCTGCTGCTGTTTTTGCTGCTGCATGTCCTTCTGCTGCTGCTGTCCAAGCTGCTGCTTCCCCTGCTGCTGCGTCATCTCCAGCTGCTGCTGCTGCTGCTGCTGCTGCTGCTGCTGCTGCTGCTGCTTCCGGACGGCAGCCTCTGAGGCCACACTCGCATCTGCTGCTATCAGCGTTGTGGGGGCCGGTAGCGGTGGTTTGCTGCTGCTTGCACTGTGGCATGACGCAGCAAAGGCTCTCAGCTCGTGGAGGCTGTCAGGCCAAGAGGAATGAACCTACAACCAGGTTTAATCTGATTGTTAGAGGCTTGTTTTTCAGCACTGTGACGTGACGCAGCAAAGGCTCTCAGCTCGTGGAGGCTGTCAGGCCAAGAGGAATGAACCTACAGTCAGGTTTAATCTGATTGTTAGAGGCTTGTTTTTCAGCACTGTGGCGTGACGCAGCAAAGGCTCTCAGCTCGTGGAGGCCGTCAGGCCAAGAGGAATGAACCTACAGCAGCAGTATGGATTGCGTGTGTATGACTTGGGGTAAGCCAGAACCGTATGTTTACACACACATACTCTCATATACACACATACACACACCCTCTCATACACACACGTACACACACAACAGCACACACACACTCATATACACATACACACATACGTAGGGTTGGCCAGGACCATGAATGTGCACCATGTATGACCGTATACTGTATTTTTATGATTCTAGCCAACCCTAAAAATTGCCCAATCCGGGCATGCGCATGACTCCATCTGGATTATTTAAGGGAAAAAAAGTGAGTGGGGGACACCCCAGTGGTGGTTTGTGAGGGACAATCAGGTTTACTCTGTTTTTCAGAGGCTTATTTTTCGGCAAAAGCAAAGTGGTAAGGGAAAATCAGGTTTAATCTGTCTTTCAAGTTCAGCAAGAACGAGGCTGCCTGGCCAGGAGGCATGAACACAGTACAGCATCATGAGCTGGGTAGAAAAAAGGAACGCTCATATTTTTTCTGTCTTTTGAGATCAGCGAGGACGAGGCTGCCTGGCCAGGAGGCGTGCACACAGAACAGCATCATGAGCTAGCTAGATAAATGGCAGAAAATATGTTGAGGTATATGGCTAGATCAAATGGCAGACAATATGTTGAGGTATATGGCTAGATAAATGGCAGACAATATGTTAAGGCATATGGGAGGACTCACACACCATTCGCAAGCCATCGCAATAAAAGGCAGACAAGATATGTCAGCAACATAGCAAGACCATACTTATTTATAAAAGCCCTTTTTTTACTTGGTTTGTTTTGAGGTTTACCTCGTTCTCATAGGTTGAGCAGCCATTCAGGTTGAATGCCTTTGTAATCCAAACTAAACTAAACTAAACTATTTATAAAAGAAGTCCTCTGGTCTTGTGCGCAGTCGCTGGCCATGCATAGTTCGTTTCTCTTTTGACCCGCCCTACCTCTTTCAGCACCAGAACCCCTGTACACAGCTGCAAGCCTTGTGCTGACACCAAAATTATGTCTATGTCTCGATCCGCCTTACCTCTTCCAGCGCCAGGGCCCCTGTGCGCAGCTGAAAGCCTTGTGCTGACACCAGTCAAGATTATGTGTGCATATTTTGATATGCCCTACCTCTTTCAGCGCTAGAGCACCTGTGCGCAGCTGAAAGCCTTGTTCTGACACCAAAATTATGTCTATGTCTCGATCTGCCCTACCTCTTTTAGCGCCAGAGCACCTGTGCGCAGCTGCAGGGCATGTGCAGACACCAGCCAAAATTATGTGTGCATATTTTAATCTGCCCTACCTCTTTCAGCGCCAGGGCCCCTGTGCACAGCTGAAAGCCTTGTGCAGACACCAGCCAAAGTTATGTGTGCATTTCAATCTGCCCTACCTCTTTCAGTGCCAGAGCCCCTGTGCACAGCTGAAAGCCTTGTGCAGACACCAGCCAAAAGTATGTGTGCATTTCGATCTGCCCTACCTCTTCCAGCGCCAGGGCCCCTGTGCGCTGCTGCAAGTCATGTGCAGACACCAGCCAAAGTTGTGTGTGCATATTTTTATATGCCCTACCTCTTCCAGCGCCAGAGCACCTGTGCGCAGCTGAAAGCCTTGTTCTGACACCAAAATTATGTCTATGTCTCGATCTGCCCTACCTCTTTTAGCGCCAGAGCACCTGTGCGCAGCTGCAGGGCATGTGCAGACACCAGCCAAAATTATGTGTGCATATTTTAATCTGCCCTACCTCTTTCAGCGCCAGGGCCCCTGTGCACAGCTGAAAGCCTTGTGCAGACACCAGCCAAAGTTATGTGTGCATTTCAATCTGCCCTACCTCTTTCAGTGCCAGAGCCCCTGTGCACAGCTGAAAGCCTTGTGCAGACACCAGCCAAAAGTATGTGTGCATTTCGATCTGCCCTACCTCTTCCAGCGCCAGGGCCCCTGTGCGCTGCTGCAAGCCATGTGCAGACACCAGCCAAAGTTATGTGTGCATATTTGTATATGCCCTACCTCTCCCAGCGCCAGAGCACCTGTGCGCAGCTGAAAGCCTTGTGCTGACACCAGCTAAAGTTGTGCGTGCATTTCGATCTGCCCTACCTCTTTCAGCGCCAAAGCACCTTTACGCAGCTGCAAGCCATGTGCAGGGCGGCCATTGCTGGATGCGTGGTGTGTTGCATACTCGGGGTCCCATCGATACAGACCAAACTGTGGACAAGAATGGTGGCAGGGTGATGATGTCTTTTTCCTTCAGGAATTGTATGTGTGCCGGACAGGGCGGCCATTGCTGGCTGAATGGTGTGTGGCTTACTCGGGGTCCCATCAACACAGACCAAACTGTGGACAAGAATGGTGGCAGGGTGATGATGTCTTTTTCCTTCAGGAATTGTATGTGTGCCGGATAGGGCGGCCATTGCTGGCTGAATGGTGTATTGCATACTCGGGGTCCCATCGATACAGACCAAACTGTGGACAAGAATGGTGGCAGGGTGATGATGTCTTTTTCCTTCAGGAATTGTATGTGTGCCGGACAGGGCGGCCATTGCTGGCTGCATGGTGTGTGGCAAACTCGGGGTTAAATCAACACAGATTAAACTGTGGAGACGAACAGTAACTACAGCAAAGAGGAAATTGAAAGTGTGTGCAGGAAATGAGAGCACTTTTCACATTCACTAAGGAACAGGGGCTATTTCTGAGCCGTGTGTGTGTGTTTGCGTGTGTGTATATGTGTGTATATGTGTGTGTGTGCGTGTGTGTGTGTGTGTGTTTGTGTGTGTGTGTGTCTAGAATGGACCTACTCCTTCCATGCCAAACGTGCTTGAATTGCAATGGTTGCATTCATTCAAAGAGACAGCACCACCAAACTCAACTTTGCAGCCATTTGCGAGACCATAGTTCTAAGCCTTTGAGTGTTTGCACCATCAAACGCTCCCACCCCCCATGATACTTAGAAAGAAGAGGTCATCCCCTTTTGTCAGTTGCAGACCCATTCACCCATACCCATACTTGACAATGCTCACAGTCCTTGACCCTACGTCTTTTGTGGTATTTAATGCACAAAAACACACACACACACGCACACGTGCACACACACACACACACACACACACACACACACACACAATCACATAAACACACACACGCGCGCGCGCGCACACACACACACACACACACACACACACACACACACACATACAAACACACACACACACACACACACACACACACGAGAGTCCGGAATGAGAATGTGTAATGAAAATATGATATGCAAAAACACACCCTCATCTTTGCTTACGCACCTTGACCCCTGAAGCGTTTGTGCCATTCAATGTTCAGAATACCAGAATAAGAACGTGTCATGAAAAAAATGACATCATGCAAAAGCACACCCTCATCCTTGCTTACGCACCTTAACCCTGAAGCCTTCGTGCCATTCAATGTTCAGAATAAGAACGTGTCATGAAAAAAAATGACATCATGCAAACGCACACCCTCATCCTTGCTTACACACCTTAACCCTGAAGCCTTTGTGCCATTCAATGTTCAGAATAAGATCGTGTCATGAAAAAAATGACATCATGCAAACGCACACCCTCATCCTTGCTTACCCACCTTAACCCTGAAGCCTTCATGCCATTCAATGTTCAGAATAAGAATGTGTCATGAAAAGAAATGACATCATACAAAAGCACACCCTCATCCTTGCTTACACACCTTAACCCTGAAGCCTTTGTGCCATTCAATGCTCAGAATAAGAACGTGTCCTGAAAAAAATGACATCATGCAAACGCACACCCACATCCTTGCTTACGCACCTTAACCCTGAAGCCTTTGTGCCATTCAATGTTCAGAATAAGATTGTGTCATGAAAAAAATGACATCATGCAAACGCACACCCTCATCCTTGCTTACCCACCTTAACCCTGAAGCCTTCATGTCATTCAATGTTCAGAATAAGAATGTGTCATGAAAAGAAATGACATCATGCAAAAGCACACCGTCATCCTTGCTTACGCACCTTAACCCTGAAGCCTTTGTGCCATTCAATGTTCAGAATAAGAACGTGTCATGAAAAAAATGACATCATGCAAAAGCACACCCTCATCCTTGCTTACGCACCTTAACCCTGAAGCCTTCGTGCCATTCAATGTTCAGAATATCAAAATAAGAACGTGTCATGACAAAAATTGACATCATGCAAAAGCACACTCTCATCCTTGCTTAGGCACCTCAACCCTGAAGCCTTCGTGCCATTCAATGTTCAGAATGAGAACGTATCATGAAAAAAAATGACATCATGCAAAAACACACCCTCATCCTTGCTTACACACCTTAACCCTGAAGCCTTCGTGCCATTTAATGTTTAAAATAAGGACGTGTCATGAAAAAAAATGGGATCATGCAAACGCACACCCTCATCCTTGCTTACACACCTTGACCCTGAATCCTTCGTGCCATTCAATGTTATCCATCAGAGTCCAGTAGAAAATGCCGCGCACGTCGTAGCCATCCGCTATGGCTTTCAGAAGCTGCAATGGTGCAATGCAAATGCCGGCATTAAATTTTGGCATTCGACGAGTCAGCCTGCGGAATGAGTTTAAAACGTCGGTGAGGCGAGACTGATATGCCAGTGAAAGGTTGCAGACAGAAATTTTGGCTGCTGCATTGCTAGATGTACCTCTGCTGTTAATCAGAGGCCTGTTGAGGTGTATATCTAGGGTTGGCCAGAACTGTATATCTGCACCGTATATGACCGTATGTATGGTGATCTCCCTGTTAAAAATACAGTATGTACACCGTATATACCTATAAATGTATGGTTCTGGCCAACCCTATATATAATGTCTTACACACCATTGGGAAGCAGACGCGTTTGCTTGCCAATGGTGTAAGACCTCTGATATATACATCAACAAGGCCCAGGGAAATGCATCTTGTTGTAGAGAGTGAACAAAGTGCTCACTCTGTTAACCTTGTACATTGATTGATGTTGATCAAAGAAGAAGACATACTAATCAAACCCAGAATGAAGTGCTCTCTGTGCTGGTCTCAGGCATAAACCAGTTCAGTGTCAGTCAAAACAGGAATGGACGCACACCAAAACGAACCACAACGCACCACGTCATAGAGGGAGCGGAAGAAGTGCTCTCTGTGCTGGTCTTGTGCATCGGCCAGTTTAGTGTTGTTCACACTAATCGGTCAAAAAAGGAATGCACGCACACCAAAACAAACCACGACGCACCACGTCGTAGTGGGAGCGGATGAAGTGCCCTCTGTGCTGGTCTTGTGCATCGGCCAGTCTAGTGTCGTTCACACTAATCGGTCAAAAAAGGAATGCACGCACACCAAAACGAACCACAACGCACCACGTCATAGAGGGAGCAGATGAAGTGCTCTCTGTGCTGGTCTTGCGCATCGGCCAGTTTAGTGTCATTCACACTAATCGGTCAAAAAAGGAATGCACGCACACCAAAACAAACCACGACGCACCATGTCATAGAGGGAGCGGATGAAGTGCTCTCTGTGCTGGTCCTGTGCATCGGCCAGTCTAGAGTCATTCACACTAATCGGTCAAAAAAGGAATGCACACACACCAAAACAAACCACGACGCACCACGTCGTAGTGGGAGCGGATGAAGTGCTCTCTGTGCAGGTCCTGTGCGTCAGCTAGCCCCGTTTCTGTGATGTACATAGGGACGCCCAGGTTTGATGCATCTTTGATGCTCTCGTACAGACCCTGCAAAGCAATGGTGGCATTTAAGAAGAGTGATACTCTAAACTGCCCCATTTTGATGACCCCCCAATACTCTAACGCAGCCCCGATCGAGCACTGGCCAGTGGAATGAATGAAGCTAGATGCATCCTCGCTGCTCTCGTACAGACCCTGCAAAGCAATGGTGGCATTTATGCAGAGTGATACTCTAAATCTCTAAACTGCCCCATTTTGATGACCCCCCAATGCTCTTATGCAGCCCCTATTGAGCACTGGCCAGTGGAATGAATGAAGCCAATTGCATCTTCGATGCGCTCGTACAGATTCTGAAAAGCAACATGTACGAGAGCAGTTTGATCACCAATAGCCTGGTGGGCAAACACACGATTGCAAATTTGCCATGCATGGACAAGTAATGCAGGGTTACATGTACATTATTTGCCATGTATGTACAATTAATGCAGGGTTTACATGTACATTATTTGCCATGTATGTACATGTAATGCAGGGTTACATGTACATTATTTGCCATGTATGGACATGTAATGCAGGGCTTACATGTACATTATTTGCCATGTATGGACATGTAATGCAACACACGATTGCAATTGTTTTCCCTCCTCCTAGGGTACGCAGCTGTATGGAAAGTGTGTAGGTCAATCACAATCACACTCATTTCATGCTCACAAACACGCCGGGGTTGCTTTTGTCCCTTGTTCATCAAGAACGCCAACCAAATTGGCTGACTGTGATTTCTAGGAAAGCTCAAGCCTACGCCGCCGCAAAGGATGCCTCTCTCGATCACAGTAATCAGTAGCCTGACTTCAGTCCACTGATTGACTGTGTATATGCCTCTCTCGATTACAGTGATCAGTTATCTATCATCAGTTCTCTGATTCTCTCTCGATCACAGTAATCAGTAGTCTAACTTCAGTCCACTTATTGACTGTGTATATGCCTCTCTCAATTACAATGATCAGATATCTGCCATCAGTTCTCTAATTCTCTCTCGATCACAGTAATCAGTAGCCCGACTTCAATCCATTGATTGACTGTGTATATATGCCTCTCTTGATTACAGTGATCAGATATCTGTCATCAGCTCCCTGATTCTCTATCGATCACAGTAATCAGTAGTCTAGCTTCAGTCCACTGATTGACTGTGTATATGCCTCTCTCGATTACAGTGATCAGATATCTGTCATCAGTTCTCTGATTCTCTCTCGACCACAGTAATCAGTAGTCTAGCTTCAGTCCACTGATTGACTGTGTATATGCCTCTCTCGATTACAGTGATCAGTAGTGCCTCTCTCGGTTACAGTGATCTGTCATCAGTTCTCTAATTGGACAGATTACTGATTGCCTGTGTAAATGCCTCTCTAAATTATTGACTACAGTTCTCCGATGGATTTTGCAAGCGAGAGTTTAAAGGCTACTCCAATCTCATTTGCCAGTTTCAAAATTAAACTTTTTGTGTAAAGCAATTACCACGTCAAGTGACTACTTCACGCACGCACACACACACACACGCGCACACACACGAACACACACACGCCGCTCCCCACCCCCCACACCCACCCAACCACACACACACACACGCACATACACACACGCACGCCGCTTCTTCCCCCCCCACCACAAGCATATACACACACATGCGCACGCATACACACACATACACACACGCATACACACACACGCATACACAAACATACACACAGGCACCCTGCACCCCCTCACTCAGCCTCACACACAAGCATATACACACACACGCGCACGCATGCACACACATACACACACAGGCACACTGCGCCCCCTCACTTAGCCTCACACCTGAGGATAGATCCTGAAGTTTGTGTCCGTGACGCGCTCCTTGGCTGCACTAGCACCCATGGCAAAATTCCAGTGCACAGCCTGCACGCACGGAATGGGGTCACGCACATGCAAAGGATATAATGATGCACAGTAGGGATGCATACGACAGAATTAAGATATCGAACTGGCTCTTCTGACAAAACTCCAGTGCACAGCCAGCACACACGCAATGGGGTCACGCACATGCAAAGGATATAATGATGCACGGTGGGGATGCATACGACGGAATTAAGATATCAAACTGACTCCTCTGACAATGTTCCAGTGCACAGCCAGCCCACATGCACAGCTGGGGATGCGAACGACGGAATGGAGATTTTGATCTAGCTCTTCTGACAAAGTTCCGGTGCACAGCAAAGAGAGAACGGAGGCTTGAAACAAGGGTGAGGTGTCTGGCATGAAGAGCTGGCATGCACCACAAATCGCCATATGGTAACAGATCGACAAAATGGTGATCATAATGCCGTAATGATTTTGGCAGGAGGGAAGAACTGAGGCCTGAAATGAGGGTGAAGGGGCTGGCGTGAAGAGCTGGAATACACCCAAGATGTCCAAATGGTAACAGATCGACAAAATGGTGACCGAATTGACAACATGGTGATCATAATGCCGTAATGGTTTTGACATGAGGGGGGAGCTGAGGTTTGAAGCAAGGGTGAGGTGTCTGGCGTGGAGAGCTGGAATACACCCAAGATGTCCAAATGGTAACAGATCGACAAAATGGTGACTGAATTGACA
>Ga0307947_1002236_pt1:0-7500 | contig 15511 bp, 13 predicted proteins | sample OrgLakmetagen232_FD_201840 | JGI IMG/M metagenome (GOLD analysis project Ga0307947, IMG submission 201840) | Saline water microbial communities from Organic Lake, Antarctica - #232 | ecosystem: Environmental > Aquatic > Non-marine Saline and Alkaline > Saline | place: Antarctica: Organic...
GCAGGATGTTGTAGCGTGTGTTTTGTACTTTGTACACCGACGTCCTGACATAGATTTAAGCTGGCTAATCTTATTGGTGGGATAAAAATGCTCCCCTCCCAACTTGCACACATGCATGTATACACAATACACGTGTACACACACAAGCACACAACACACACACACAGGGTGGGAGCGGAATGATGGCCATGATGGTTGCAGCTGCTGGTCAGCAGCAGCAGCAGAACCTGGTGAGCTCCAGTTATGGGAGCGTGAGTGGCAGCCTGGGGGGAATGATGGGCTCTTCTGTGCCTGGGCCTGGCTTCGTGGGGCCCAGCAGTAGCAGAGCAGGAGGAGTGGGCGCGGGGAGTGGGCGGGAGGGGCATCAGGTGGGTGTGTATGTGGTTTACCGGGGGGGTGCACCCTGTGTGGGCATGTGTGTGAAGGTGAACGTATGTGCAGCCTTGTGCGCGTTATGTGCAAGGCTCAAACAGGCTGCCCAAAGCCACATGTTGGGGGCACATTTTTTTATGTGCAGGGAGGGGTGTGAGCATGGCTCTGCAAGCACTTTGAGCACTGAGAGTCCATTAAATGTTTGGAACACTGCAACGCTGCAACAACCCTGCTACATCCCATTGGAACTCTTTGTAACGTGCAGGATGTGTGCACTTCCAGCTGCTGAGCCAGGGTGACCCTAGAACTTGCCACGCTGTTTGTGTGGCCATCTTTGCTGCTCACTGAAGCGCGTGCAGTACAAGCTGCTTAACCAGGGTGATCCTAAAGTTGCCACGCTGTTTGTGTGGCCATCTTTGCTGCTCACTGAACCGCGTGCAGTACAAGCTGCTGAGCCACGGCGAGTTTGAGAGCCGCAATGGTGTCAAGGCCTCCATGGGCAAGCGCTACTTTGCACACTCTTCGTTGGCAGACATCATTGCACACTACCCCATGCGTCAAGGGCTGCGGGTGCGTTTGGGCGTGCTCATGTGTGCATGCATTAATTTGGAGGGTGGTGGTGTGCTAGCGTTTGAATGCGCTATGTTGGAGGAATTTATTGTGCTCAAATGTGGCACTAAGCTCTGAGAGTTTTGGAGTGCTAACTCTGGTGTGGCTTTGTCGCAAACCGCAATGTAAACCGATGCCCTCAACTTCTACCTCATTAGCTCCCTTCAGTGCCTCAAAAGAAATAACATTGCGCTTGGGGCCGGGGGCGCGCGCCCCCGGCCCGGAAATTTTTGCAACACCCTGAATAATTTTAAAAGCAGTTCCGGGGAACCCCGAAATTATTTAGCTCTTCCGGGGAACCCCGAACAATTTGGGTACCTAATGTACTTCCCTGGTAGATTTGCAGTAATTATGGCAGGAATGATATCATCCAGTTACGCATGGTGTATTGTGACTACGGTGTGTTGTAAATATCGTATGGTGTGTTGTGACTACGGTGTGTTGTGACTATTATAGGGTACCGTAATAAATGCAAGGCAGGGTTGTTCAGTTCGAGGTTCGGTCAAAAGTCCGGGTTTGCAAACTTTCACGCATTTTAACGAACCCTAAAACATGCATACCCGTACTGCGCACTTGTAAAGGCTTAACATGCACACCCCCACCACACACACTATAGGGTGACACATGATCACATATCACATATGCACGCCCTCACTACACTCAGGATGAAGACGTCGCGCGCGAGCGCATCTCGCGTGAGTCTTTCACCGACTTCTTGCGAGGCGTGCTAGACGTGGACCCACAGACACGGTGGACCCCGTGCCAGGTCTGTCACACTTTCCTTCTCTGTGTGAAATGTGTGTTTTTGTTCCTTGTTGTGTATATGCTCAGGCTTGCACATCTGTAGGGTTGCCCAGAACTATATACATACGGTGTATGTACGGTGAATTTGGCAGGGAAATGTCCATACCGTACTTAAATAATCATCCCGCATTTTCAGAAATATTTAGTAGAATCCCGAACCTTCCCACACCCTCAAATTGTATAATTTTGCCCTTCTCGCATCAAGCCTGCAGGGCCTTTAGCCCTGTTCAGGCACCAATAAGCTCCACAAATAATCTCAATAGTAGATTTGAAAAACCCCAATAAACCCCAAAACGATCAATGCAAGGGGGTCACACATAGTTATTAAACACAATGCGAGCTATGCGAGGTCCTATTGGCCCTCAGAGCTGCACGTGCACGAGTATTCACGCGCGTGTGTGCGCATGCTGCACGTGCACGAGTACTCATGCGCCCCCCTGCTGCTGATACCTGAAGTCAGCCTAGGCCTACCAGGGGACCTCCTCTTTGCTGCTGCTGCTGCTGCATCCCGCTCTACCTGTGCTGCCCTCTCCTCTGCAATCCACTTAGCATGCGCCACTCCTGCTCGCTGCTCATCTGCCCCCTTCTCACTTGCTGTACGGTGCTGGGTTTGAAGAAGTCTGCAACCCCAAGCTAGCTGTATGTCCCCCTTGGAGGCCTTGAGGGGTGGCTTGGGAGGCTTTCCCGGCCTGTCCCCGTTCATGCTTAAAATAAATTAATTAGTAACAATGCGAGCTTCGCAAGGCCCTTGCAAATTAGATATTAAAATTGCTCCCGACACACCGCGAGGGGGTCGAAAAAGTTCGCATGGCGCGGTAATATAAGTACAGTACGGTATACGCCCTTCCCAAAAATGCTTCCTCTTCCTCTAGCCACTACCGCTGCTGCTGTTGCTGCTGCTGATCGTGTGTGCTGATGGTGTTGCTTGGGTGCGGGCTGCCTTGGTGACCACATTGACCTACCTACTCATCTGCTGCTAGACTGGGTTGCTCTAACTTGCTCTGCTCGCGCAAGCATTGCAGCTTGGTACTCTTCAACCCCTACGCCTTCCTCCCTCTCATCCTTTCCATGCCACACAGCTTCCCCCTCATGAATACTCACTAGTGCCAATGCCTCTGTGCATAACAGCTGTGCCTCTGAGGTGTCCCCACAACCAAATTGTGAGACCGTAGCAATCTTTCTCTGGCCTGCCAATCGGCCTTTCGTTGGCTGCCGCCTCCGCCAGCAGCTCGGCTTGTTCCGCTTTTGCTTGCTGGCTCAGACTGTTCGATGCCAGCTACTGCTCAATGCCAGCTACTGCTCGATGCCAGAGCTACTGCTCGGCTGTCGCCGCGGTTTGCTTTCCGGAATTCCCCCTCAGGAGGAACCGGTGCTGGGGGTGGGGCTGCTGCTGCTGCTGAGGCTGTTCCTGGTGCTGCCGGGGCGGGGGGTGGGGCGGGGGAACTCTCACTGTTCATGTCTGCCAGCGACCCCAAAAGTGTTTTTTATCAACACCGCAGGATGAATAATTATATATTGATTAATACTGCAGTCACTCAGCAAGGCAAAAAACGTTATTTATGCAGGGTGTTATCCCTAAGGTACGGTATACAGTTTTAAACGGTGTACATTTCTGGCCAACCCTAGTATATGTGTCTAAATTGCCAACTGTGGAGTGCTGTTGTTTTCATAGAAGACACAGAGAGCGCATGTGAAGGCCTTGCATGCACACTGACGCATGCACGAAACACTTACACGTGAAAACAGTAACACACTTTGGTGCATACATTCCAACCACAGGCAGCAGGTCACCCATTTGTACGAGGGGCTCCTTACCGATGCCCATACCAACCACAGCCAGGTGTGAGGAAGGAGGAGGAAGAAGGGAGAGAGTGTGTGTGTATCTGTATCTGTGTGTGTGCGTGTGTGCGTGTGTGTGTGTGTGTATCTGTATCTGTGTGTGTATGTGTGTGTGCGTGTGCGTGTGTGTGTGTGTGCGCGCACGCGTAAAAATCTGTGTGGGTCACTTGTAGAAGGGTGTCTTTGATCTAGGCTTGTCTGCAAGCAAGCCTTTTCGTGTTCTGCCGCAGTCTGTCACACTGCGTACTAAGTGCGACAAGCTGAGGAAGGGGGTGTTCACAGGAGTGTGTGCGAGGTTATGAGTATACAAGGGTGCGTGCTTGACTGTTGCATCTGCGCGAGCAATATAAACAGCTATAGAGCTAATGTTGCCAACCAATTTCGCTCACAACCTTTGTCTCGCACATACACACATACACACACATTCACACAGACCCCTTGACGCGCTCCATGGTGCCCCCCGCCTCCGGCACCACCTCCACGTCCTCCACCCCCTCTACCCCTACCGGCAGTAGCACAGCTGCAATCGGCATAGGGGCAGGTGCTGGTGTGGGTGGCGGTGGGATGAGCAGCAGCGCAGCCATTCCTGCCACCCCCTCTGCAAACAGAGGAGGTACTAATAAGGGGGAGTACCTGGGCTCCACGCCCATGGGCCCTGCCTCTAACCCCTCCACCTTCAATCCTAGAGGGGTCTCGTCTTCGATGCATGCATGGCCTTCCAACCAAACAGGTGAGCAGTGTGTTAGGCTGGTGAGGATGTGATGTGAAAAGTGCACTCTGCACTTCAAACACGATGAGGGGGCTGGTGTGGGTGATGTGCAGGCTTGGCTCGCTTAGAGTGTAAAAGGTTGCGTGTACCAAGGTATTCATCGGAAAAAAGGGGTGCCTGTAGTTGAACAAGCAGGCAAGTAAGGGTCCCCTAACTCAAACAATTGTTACCAGCAGCTTGCTTGCCACTCCAAACTCTGTTTGCACCTGCACCGTTTTGCCGGTACCAGGAGCAACAGGAGGGCCTCTGCATCAGCAACAGCAGCAGCAGCAGCAGCAACAGCAGCAAGCCTTATTAGGTACCTCCCCCTACTGCGGCTCCTTCATGCTAAGCTCCACCCCCTTAAAACACCAGCCCCCACCCCCCCTCCGCCAACAGCAACAGCAGCAAGAGCAGCAACCCCAGCAGCAGCTATTTTTTGCACAGCCCCAGCAATCTCAACCGCAGCCGCAGCAGCTTCCACAGCAGCAGCTGCAGCCGCAGGCTTATCAGGCCCTCGTACAGATGGCAGCACAGGCAGGCATCGCCCTGAATAGCCCCGCCTTCTCTGCCGCCCTCGCACACGCGCTCACCAAGCAGCAGGCACAGCAGGCGCAGGCCCTCGCCTCCGGTGCTGCCCTTCTGACCACCATATCCCATCCCCTCCAACCCTCGCAGCTGCCTACCGGGGGTGCTGCTACGACAGGTGCGATCGGAGGAAGACCTTACAGACAGCAGACAAGAGCACGTGTGTAGGTCTGGCCAGAACCTTATATATACGGTGTATATACGGCATTCTTGGCAGGGAAATCACCAAATATACGGTCATATACGGTGTATATATACGGTTCTGGCCCACCCTACACATATGTCAAATTTGCACCGATTGCCTTTATGTTTTTTTGGCCAGAACCATATATACACGGTGTACATACGGTATTTTTGGCTTGGAAATTACCAAATATACGGTGTATATATACGTATATATACGGTTCTGGCCAACCCTATTTACGTGCCGTCTACTTCAGGGTTTCAGGCAAAGCCAGCTCTGTCTGCCCAGTCCTGTCCTTACTAGCCTGGAAGTAGGCTGCTTGTTTGCTTTCTATGCTTGCACACGCGCAAATACGCTTTCCCGCTGCCCTGTCCCATATCCAGCACATGCTGCATCTTATGGAATACACACATCCTCGCACGCTCTTCCTACCTCCCACCTGCTTGCATTAACCTGCAAACCTGACTCTCCCTTCACCCCTCCTCTCTCACCTCTCCCCCTCTCACCCTTCCAGAAGGGTGACTAAGATGCTGCTCCATGAGAGCACCGCACGCTCACTCAAATCCATGCAGATTCCATCCGTTTAAGCTGCTGCACTGCAACATACCCAAGTGGTCCCAAGTGAAACTGTGTTGTACACAAGTCATTTGATAAAAGTTGTTGTTTGAAGGAAGGTTTGAAGTTTTCATGTCCATGACCTCACACGCGCAGCACAAGCTCCTCAGCAGCCCCCCTTGAGCGCCGCACTCAGTGCACAGGCCCACGCGCACGCTCACGCTATCGCCCTGGCCACCATACAGCAGCTCTCCTCTCCCATGCAGCAACCACTCCACCTTCCCCTCAGCTCCTCCCTCCCCTCCATCTCCCTGGCAAACCCCGCTGCTGCTGCCGTCACGAACCCCCTCATCGCCTCCACCTCCTCCGCCACGGCAGCTCAGCACCTTCTTGGCAACACCACCTTCCTCAGCACGCCCCTCCCTTATAGCAACACCACCGCGCCCACAAGCAGCCCCACCTCTTACAACCCCCCCCTCCTCTCCTCCACCACCACCGCCACAACGACCTCACCCACCACCACATCCGCTCCTGCCTCAGAAGGGGCCACCTACAATCCCCTTGCAGCTGCCGCTGCGTCATCTGTGGCTACGCAAGCTGCTCCTCCCTTGCCCCCTGCTTCTGGCTTTTTACTTCCCACCACAAATGCTAATGGCAACAACAATAACACCGCTTTTCCTCAACCCCTCGGCATCAGCGCGGCCGCCGCTGCCGCACAGCACTTGCAACAGCAGCAGCAGCAGCAGCGGTTCCAACAGCAGCAGCAGCGGTTCCAACAGCAGCAGCAGCAGCTGTTGTTTGGTGGTGCATCTGCAGCAGGGCACAGAGGCAGTGAGGAAGCCCTTTTCTCCAGCAGCGGCGGGTTCTCCGGGCTGCTCAGAGACACGCACACAGCAGGTGGGACGGGTGTAGTGCTGGGCAGCACTCCTTCTGCGTCCTTTTTCTTCAGCCCTGCACAGCAGGCACAGTGGCTGGGTGCCCAACAGCAGCACCACCAGCAACAGCAGCAACAGCAACAGCAGCAACAGCAGCAGCAGCAAGGTGGGATGTCCGCACAGCAGCAGCTCTTGCTGCAGCAACAGCTTCTCACACTACAGCAGGGCGTGCCCCCTAGCCCAGGCAGCGTTGCGCAGTCCTTGACCCACAGCTTGCTTCTTAACCAGCTATCTCAGCAGCAGCAGCAGCAGCCTCGTCAGCGGCGCAGCAGCGGCGTGCGTCGTGCAGCATGCTCCACAGGGTCAGGGGGAGGTGAGTGTGGGTGTAAGTTACAAACCTTGTAGCCGCAATATGATTGACAGTGCAGGGGATGCTTCAATGAATGAAATTGATATAGTAACTGTGGGAGGCTATGGTTCAAGTTGTGGATAAACCAAAAGCTCCATTGAGGTGAAAGCCTTATAGAATATGGACTGTTCAGGGGATATTTGTGATCAGTCTGAATTCCAAATTTTGTTGCCAAACTGTTTCCACACTCTGTACAAGGAGTTAGCCGACCTGAAAGCTTACCTTGAAACGAACTCATGATTTGGGGTTGCCTGCTGCATGTAACCCTGCTTGTAACCCTGCTGCTTGTAACCCTGCTTGTAACCCTTCTTGTAACCCTGCCTGTAACCCTACTTGTAACCCTGCTTGTAACCCTGCCTGTAACCCTGCTGCCCTTATACACCCAGCTGCTGATGTTTGTTTGCCTTCTCTGGCCCAACTCTCACTCACCTCCTGTGCACACATTTATTTCGCCCTAGCCTTGTTGCCCCTAACCCACAAGTAACTCCTGCCTGCTGCACACTTTCCTCAACCTTAC
>Ga0307947_1002236_pt1:10000-15511 | contig 15511 bp, 13 predicted proteins | sample OrgLakmetagen232_FD_201840 | JGI IMG/M metagenome (GOLD analysis project Ga0307947, IMG submission 201840) | Saline water microbial communities from Organic Lake, Antarctica - #232 | ecosystem: Environmental > Aquatic > Non-marine Saline and Alkaline > Saline | place: Antarctica...
GGCAACAGTTGCATGCCAAAGCGGGGGGGTAGCTTGTAAGCAACAGCAGCTTGAAGGATGCCTGCAGGAAAAGGAGCTGCAGGCACCCTCCCTTCCTCCCTCCCTCCTTATTCCTCATGTTATACTGGTAGGGGCCGGCATTGCCTTACACGAAAAGAAATAAAGAAATACATCACAGCATCCCTGCGTTGCTTCACACCAAAGCAGAGCTTCCTGGAATACTGTGCAATAGCCCTGTAATCAGGCTTGTGCCAGATCGTTGTGACTTCACTGTCAAGCTGTACGAATGATACAGTTACAGTACGGCATGGTAAAAAACCGTTATGACACGGTCAAAAGAAAATTACAAATGCAGAAGGAAAACAGGCCCGGGGTCCAGCCCTCACCCTAACTCAAGTACTTTGCTCTCTCCTCCCTCTTTTGTGCCTTTTCCTTTTACACATTGTATCGCAGATTATTGTCATATATTTGCTCTATGGTAGAATTCGTGAGCAAAAATTCCCTTTTAATGCAACAAAGGACCAGTTCTCAGCCTTTGCACCAGACCTTACTAGAGGAAGAAGGCTCCCTTGACCCCCCAAAGAATTAAGAAGCTTGCCTCAATGCTTCATGTGCATTCTGTCAACTAAGCTGCTAAACATGTGCATACCAGACGTCCAAAATGTCCAGAGACGTCTAAACCAAACGTGCCCTCTCCTGTACCGTTGCCAACTGCCGGTACCAAGCTGGCTCCTTTCCTTGATAAATGTGAAAGAGTGTTTCCCACTGTTTGTGTAGTTTCTCTTTTTTACTAATCCCCCAACATGTTTTTTCCTTCTTGCCCTGACCCAACTGCCCATAGGCCATATTTCCACTTGGGTCCCTTGTGTGTAGTTTCTCTTTTTTACTAATCCCCCAACATGTTTTTTCCTTCTTGCCCTGACCCAACTGCCCATAGGCCATATTTCTACTTGGGTCCCTTGGTGATCTGGCAGGGCCACATCCCTGTTAAAAGTGACCTGCACGTTGCAGCTTGTAGGCGCACAAGCCATCTGTCAAGAGTGACCTGCACGTTGCAGCTTGTAGGCGCACAAGCCATCTGTCAAGAGTGACCTGCACGTTGCAGCTTGTAGGCGCACAAGCCATCTGTCAAGAGTGACCTACACGTTGCAGCTTGTAGGCGCACAAGCCATCTGTCAAGAGTGACCTACACGTTGCAGCTTGTAGGCGCACAAGCCATATGGGCATGCACGCCCAAGTTCTGGACTTCCAAACTTCAGTGCTTTGAAATGTATGCTCCTTGACAGTTATGAAAATCCAGAATTTGAGCCCGCCTATGCCATGAGCATGAACAACAACCCTCTTTTGGGGGTGGAGCCATTCCCCACTGGTTTCTTTCACCGTACCGTCTTTCATTGTAAATATGGTCTGAAACCGCAGAAGTATTGTTGGACCATTCCATGTGATCAAATCCCGTATTGTATACCGTGCTGGGACATCCCTGCCTGCAATGTCAGAGGTGATCCAAAGCAGTTTGCTGCGTTGCGGTCAGGCAAGCTGGGTTGTTTCATCTTTATCATAGTCTACTGCATAGTTTAGTTTAGTTTGGATTACAAAGGCCTCCAGCCTGGCTAGTCTACTGCATCATCATCGGAGGCTGCTGCATCATAATCAGAGGCTGCTGCACCGTGCTCAGAGGCTGCTGCACCGTGCTCGGAGGCTGGCAGTTGCTTAGCAAACCTTGCGCTCCCTGCTGCTCAACCGCAGGGACGATTCATGACGCAATGACGGTGTTGGGACCGTGCATGCAATGTTTGCAGTGCATAAGGGGTTATCGACTTGGAGGTTTTCGTGCATAGTTGGAGGTTTCCGTGCATCAGGGATGTGTTATATGGTCAGTTGGGACGATTATTACGGTTAAATACGTGTTGCATACAAAAAATACGTATAACACGATCGTACTTTGAAGCAATTTTGGGAGTGCCGGTTTTTGACCCAAAATGGACCCAAATCGCCCCAATATCGCCCAAAATGTTTCCAATTCCTTTCCAATATATTATATAATAGCATCGGAAGCTTTCTGAAAGGCCGTTTTGGGGGCAGAAATTGCCTGAAATCGGCAAATTTTGCATCCGTACAATACGGCCCGTTTTGTTCGATACAGTAAAATGCACGTTATATCGATACGGCGTATTACACCAATACGCCGTATGACACATCCCTGCCGTGCATAGTTGAAGGTGTCCGTGCAAAAGCAGCCATGAATGTCCACAAGGACCTGGGTGTCCCATTTTGCTTTGCCTCTCTCTCCTGCCGCACAGGGGCAGCAGGGTGTGGCAGCTGCTTGGAATGTGGGCGAACAGAAGCACACACAGTTCCAAGGGGCGGGCTCTGCTGCTGCTGCAGCTGCACACCGTGCTCTAATGGTGCCCGGTTCCTCCTCGGCCCCAGCTCCTCATACTACTATGATGAATCCCTTGATGGAGGTGGGTGTCACTATCGAGTATGAAGTATAGCAATTCCGCTGTAGAAAGGTGGTTCCTGTCAGCCTCGGGTCCCTTTTGATGGGAGGCAAGTAACTCACCAGCTCCTCAACGAAGGTTAATTAACCTTTCAGCCTCAACTCCCTTACTGGAAGGTAAATGTTTGCAACGGCTCCTCTCCAATTTCTCCCTAGACGGAAGGTACTACATTCATTGTACTCGGCCTTTCTGTTCATGGAAAGTAATGATTCTACTGGCTCTTCTTTGTATGAAATATCTTTAATAAGTGTGTGCAAAACAGTTTGCAAAAGCGACAAAAGGGAGAATTTCCTCGTCGATGTGTTTCCATACTACATTTATTCCTTCCAGATAAAAGAAAATAAGTAAGAGTGATGAAGTAGCCTATCACAATTGCTGCACTACAAGAACTGGAGTTCATGTGTCATACACTGAACTCAGAAAGTGGCAATTAATTTCATAAACCTGAGTAGAATGCCAAAAACGTCGTGCAAATGGGCCACGGTTCAGGCAATATATCACTGCGTACAGCGAATCTTTTTGACCCCTCAGGGAGTGTCGTGATCAATTTTAATAATCGAACTATGTTTGCCTCACGAAGTTCTCATGGGTGCAAAATAGTAGGTTTTCTAGGAATCCTAGGTATGAATCCGGGTCAAAACTCCCCAAAAACGCTTTGCTCCAAAACGTGATTTCCCCCATTTTCCGCCTTTCAACGCGTCTTTGTTCTTGCTTTTGAAGGCCTTGCTTGCTTAATCAAGAAAGGGCCAAAAAAAGCTCACATTGTGTTTAATAATCAGGTGGTATCCCCCTCCCATTGCTTGCATTGGGGTGTAATTGTTGGGTGAATAAAAACCTCGCGTACATCACGTGCCTGTACGGTATTCAATATCCGTAATTTTGTGACTTTTAACCCTCTGCAAACTACTTTAGCGAAGCAAGGCCTGTGATGTCCACCCTGTTTCTGTTCTCCGTTTGTGCATTACAAGTCATTGTCTACATTTTGTAGAAAGCGGTCTCCGCGTGTGTGTGTATGTGTGTGTGTTTGTGTGTGTCACAGCTGGTTGAATTGCGCATTCCCCTAGCATCCCCAGCAATATCATTCTCATTGTGTGTGTGTGTGTGCATTGCAGGCTGGTGTCCAGCAGCAAGCGAGGAAAAACGGGGGGACAGGAGGAGGGGGAATGGGGACTGCGTTTTTGGGAGGCAGCAGGGGTGGGGTGAGCTTCATGGGGGCAGGAGGCCACGCAATGTTTGGTGAGGCGGGCGTTGTTTTGCTGGGCACTGCCCCTCCCATGGGAGCCATTGCCTCGTGTGCAGCAGGTGGGTCAGCGTGTCTATGCCAAGTTTTAGGGCGGGTGGTGTAAATTCTATTGCAGGAGGCGTACTGAGAACGCAGGAACGGTCAGTCAAACGCCCGGATGAGACGCTCGTTAATGAGTTTGGGTTTTCCTCCTTGGTGAGGCGGGCGTTGTGTTATATTGGGCACTGCCCCTCCCATGGGAGCCACTCCTTGTGTGCATGAGGAAGTTAGGTATCTTGCTTGGTCGCGTGGTTGGGCGTGCCAACTTGGTTAGCATGCAGTGGGTTGAGCTGGCACAAGCCTTTTCTTGGAAGCCTTCTTATATAGAGTTTATAGAGTTTATTTTTATTGCTGATGGAAGTACCTACTTGGCAAGGACTCCAATCAGGCTAAATGTTTTCGATTGCTGTGCCATGTCAAAATCACAATCAAATCAACATCGTAAGCCTTGCACATTTGGTTCAAAGTGTCAGAGTAATGTTACATCTTGGCAATAAGAGGAAGGAGCCAAGCACCAAAAATATCACCAGCAAATATTATTCAGCAGGTTGCTCAATTGAATCCATTTCCCTGTTCCCACCTGCATTGTTCGTGTGTAAATTTTATGCCCGCTGCCTGTCCTCTGCTCTCGCAGCTTTAGTAACCTGCACTGTTCACTGTCCGCCACTACATCAAGCCTTTTTCAACCCTGTTTTTTGTTATAACTACACAATACGCAACAGGTGGTACGCATGCAGGGGGAGAAGGGGGTGCTGATGGGGCGCCCAGTAACTATAATCTGCAAGTGCATGCAGATGGCAACCAGCCACACGTGCAGTCAAGGCAGCAACAGCAGCAGCAGCAGCAGCAGTAGTAAAGTGTCGCAAAGCGCGTTAGCAAGATTGAGCTTCTTTACAAGTGTGGGATGCACGTCAGGTGTTGGTCCTGTGTATATAGATGTAGCAGCACAGGGGAGTTTTGTGTGCTTGGGTTTGAATGTGTGAGAAACTTGTGTTTCAGCTAGGTAGCGCTAGCAGCTATTGACAGTTGGACTTGGTTTTAGCATGGACGGACGCGCCGGAGGGCAGTTTATTTACTTAGGTAGCGTAAGTTTCCAGGTGTTACATTGTTTGCTCCTCACATTGCGATCATGGTGGATACATAGGAAGCCATTAGAGGTAGGCTGAAAATAAGAAAATAATGCAGCCGCCTGGAGCGGGGCTAGGTTTGTACGTTTTAAAACAGAAAACGGGAAAAGGGACTTTAGTTTGAGTTGGCATTTTTGAGGCTGAAACCTAATGGGGAAGTGTTATTTTTATGGGGTGCTGGCTAGTGTGAGGAGCTTTGCATTGGCCAGTATCATATATGTGATAGAACTGCCCAGCAAGGCTCCTGAGCAGGCGCTCATTCATCCGTCAATGTAAGAACCCTTTTCCAAAGAAGCAATACAGGTTTCCTATCTTCCCTCTTTCTTCCAAAAACCAGCAGACATTGACATGAAGTTGATTTGCAATGCCAATCACTCTTGCATGGTTGTGACAAAATTAGTAGTAAGAAGTTACAGAAGTTAAAACAAAGCCATCAGTCAAAAAGTGTGACTGCTAGGCTGCGTATGCAAATTATTGTAAGGGTAAGGGTAAGGGGTTACACAGCTATATCCGCCAGCGAGGGCAGTTGAGCTATAGCATAAAAAGCCAGCTTCAAGAAGAGAAAGAGGCCAGACTGAACAAGACACCAGAAAAAGAAGCT
>Ga0307947_1002239_pt1 | contig 15492 bp, 18 predicted proteins | sample OrgLakmetagen232_FD_201840 | JGI IMG/M metagenome (GOLD analysis project Ga0307947, IMG submission 201840) | Saline water microbial communities from Organic Lake, Antarctica - #232 | ecosystem: Environmental > Aquatic > Non-marine Saline and Alkaline > Saline | place: Antarctica: Organic Lake...
GTTTAAGCCTCATTCTGCAGGCCAGGCCTTTAGTACGGAGCATTACAGTATACAGTCACCATATGTGGCCCACTGTACCAGTTCCATCTCTTGTACCCTTTACCAGCCTTTTACAGTTATGCCTCGTTCTGCAGGCCAGGCCTTTTTAAAGCTGTGCTGTAGTGCATACTCCTGGCTTTGTTCCTGTGCCAGCCTGGCACGGCTTGAATTGTGCCTGAAATTGTGCCTAAAATTGTAGAACATTGCCAAGCTGTGCTGGGCACAGACTTTGCTTTTCCATCTGCTCGTCATTCAATGATCCCTGCCTTGATCAGAATGAGCTTCCGCTATTGTATAGGTGGTTGACATACACAGAATGAGCTTGGCATCACAGGCCATTGCATTTTAAGTTCTGCAGGACACACGTACATAGGTTAGGTACAGAGTTTGGGTCACATCACAACGATGTTTGTACAGTATTGCATGCAGTGTACACCAACTGTACACCAACTGTACACCAGCTGTACACCGACTGTACTGTACACCGACTGTACACCAAATGTAGTGTATACCAACTGTGCACCAACTGTGCACCAACTGTACACCAACTGTACACCAACTGTACTGCAAGAATGCCCTGTGTATGATCACTGTACACCAACTGTACCATCAGATGTTGTGCATGATGACGCCGTTTAATATACAACAGCGTAGTACTACTAGGGTTGGCCAGGACCGTATGTATACATCGTAATTTTCGGGGTTTTCCAGCCAAAATTACCGTCTATACACCTTTCATTTACGGCTCTGGCCAACTCGAAATATACAGCACGGTGTAGTACTACTAGGGCTGGCCAGATCCATATATATACAGTGTATACATGGTGTTTTGGGCAGGGACTTCACCAAATATACGGTCATATACGGTGTATACATACAATCTTGGCTAACCCTAAGTACTACTTTATTACAATTGTAGTACTACTGTAATGCTGCTGTAGTATTACTTTACTAATCTTACCAAGGCAACACGGCATATAACTCAATCAATGGAAAGGGACATTGTACTAAACCCTAAGAAGCTGCACAGTCTAAAAACGACTCTCTATCAACATTCAAGAAAATGAAATTACGACTTGGTTACCAAACACCACTCATTTTCCCCCACACAAATAGTGGGCTGGCACCAATTTACTCACAGCAACATGCGCAGGCGCACAGCCTCATTCACACCCCTACACCTCAGAATTAAATAAAACAGTGATTGAGATTAATAGTGCATTACCCCGCTCATTCCCTCTTTTGCTCTGTCTCAATCGCTTCCGATCATGCGTGCTCCCTCACTTGTGTATGCCCTTGCAGACCCTTGAAAATATGTGCTGGGCGCACACCACAGTAGACATAAGTGTTGTGCACTTTACGGTTGACGCCGTCAACCGTCATTTGACGGTCAGGCGTAATTTACGGTTTTGACCGTCAGAAACTAGTCCTCAGGCGTAATTTACGGTGGTTTTAATTTTTGCCGTCTGACGGTCGGCTTTACAGTTATTTACAGTGGGAAACCGTCAGGAATTAGTTATTTACAGTGGGAAACCGTCAGGAATTAGTTATTTACGGTGGGAAACCGTCAGCAGCTGGCCAGGCCGGGCCAGGCTCGACTGACTCAGGGCCACACGAGCCCTCTTGGCCTGATTACCGGAGGACATTTTATATTTATATCGCAAATCGCAAATCGCAAATGTTGTTTGTGGGGAAATCGGAGCTTGAGTTGGCACTCTGAGCCACTGAGTATCTGACGCCGCACCGTTACTTACGATTTCCCACCGTCAGTATGAATTTCACCGTTAATTAGGGTTATGTGACGTAGACATCATTTAAGCACCGTAATTAACGGTGCCATTTGTGATTGACGCCGTATGTGCACAACACTGGTAGACATTCAGTGCTCCTTTACTTGCCTGTGCAGACCCTTGTAAACATGTGCTGGGCGCACACCACGGTAGACATCCAGGGCTCTCCCACCTTCCGCAAAGCAGTGGTGCACCACCTGCAGCATTCCAGGTACGCACGCCACCCACAGTATTACAGTATTCCAGGCTCACCAGTATTCCAGGTACACCACCCACAGTATTACAGTATTCCAGGCTCACAAGTATACCAGGTACACTACCTGCAGCATTCCAGGTACGCACACCACCCACAGTATTCCAGCATACCACAGGTTCACCAGCCATCCAGGTACGCACACCACCCACAGTATTCCAGCATTTCACAGGTTCACCAGCATTCCAGGTACACCACCCACAGTATTCCAGGTACACACACCACCCACAGCATTCCAGGTACGCACACCACCCACAGTATTCCAGCATACCACAGGGCCACCATAATTCCAGGTACGCACACCACCCACAGTATTACAGGTACACTACCTGCAGCATTCCAGGTACGCACACCACCCACAGTATTCCAGTGTTCCACAGGTTCACCAGTATTCCAGGTACACCACCCACCCACAGTATTCCAGCATTTCACAGGATCACCAGTGTTCCAGGTACACTACCTGCAGCATTCCAGGTACGCACGCCACCCACAGTATTCCAGCATACCACAGGTTCACCAGTATTCCAGGTACGCCACCCACAGTATTCCAGGTACACACCACCCACAGCATTCCAGGTACACACACCACCCACAGCAACCCAGTAATCCAGGCTCACCAGTATTCCAGGTACGCCACCTGCAGTATTTCAGGTACATACAGAAACGTACCTACAGATTATCCTGAGCACACCAAACGACGAAAGCAGGAGAGAATAAACAACTCCAGATTATCCTGAGCACACCAAACCAAGACAGCAGGAGAGAATAAACAACTCCAGCGTTTCCGGTACACTGCAAAGGAAAGAGCTGCAGTATCTCAGGTACAAACAGTGGGAGGTAATTAGAAAGTGTGCTAATTAGGCGCTCTTGCTGCAAAATTTTTTGATGTGTTTCTTTAGGTTTTTTGTTGGAGACGTTTTTGCAGTGTGCAGGATGAACACTTTGACGGGTAGATGCTGAGAGGCACTAGAAAACCAGACAGTAAGCACATCTTTATAATAATGCGCAGGGGTTGACTCTTATCACCGCAACAATAGCTCAGACAGTTGGCCTGGCTTTCTCACAATGTGCAGGGGGTGACTCTATCACCCCGCATGATTGAAAATGGTAACGCACAAATTTTTAGAATGCTTAGAGCGGTTAATAAAAGACCTGGCAACATTGACCAGTCTAGGAGTACTGGTAAGCTGCTCTTCCCAGCAGAGATTTCCCAATAAATATGTCTATCAGAACCGTTGGCAGTTGCTTTTACCAGTCTGCAAAGACATCTGAATTGCAAATCGGCACCGCCGAGCGCTGTGTGACTCACAACATGCAAAATACATGTGTAAGAGGTACACAAGCATTGCTCTAGGAAGAGATGTGCTGGTTGACATAGACATAGATGTAGACGTAGTGGTAGCACAGCAGGCGTGTTGTCATTTTGTGACACTGAGTGGCAGAATACACACGTGCACATGTGGATACACAGTGAATGTCACGCACGCCAATGACTAGACTTGACACTGAGTGACAGAGTACACTCGCATCCAAGGGCATGCTTACATCATGTCACACACACACACCAATATACCAACTTGGGATGGTATGTCTTTGAAAAAAGCTTCAAGAAAACCGTCTGGTGCACAGATAGAAACAACATAAAGCTTTGCTCCCAACCACTCACACGGTTGTCCAATGATACACAATGAGTGAATGATACACAATGAGTGAATGATACACACGGTTGTCCAATGATACATACGGTAGTCCATTGATACTAAATGAGTGAATGATACACAATGAGTGAATGATACACAATGAGTGAATGATACACAATGAGTGAATGTTGCACACGGTTGTCCAATGATACATGAAGCTTTGCTCCCAACCACTCACACGGTTGTCCAATGGTACAATGATTACAATGGGGGGTGACCTTCAGCCAGGCTGTTTGGCTGGTCGGCTGCTTAAAGCTGGTTTGGTTGGTTGGTAAAGCTGGTTTTTGGTAAAGCTGGTTTTTGGTTGGTAAAGCTGGTTTGGTTGGTTGGTAAAGCTGGTAACTGGTTTTCGGCTGCTGACTGCTCACAGTTGTCCAATACAAACTTGTGGCACTGTGGTACATGTGAAGTCCAAAGAATAGGCCTATTGCTCTTGGCCCCTTATCTCTAGCTCCATGCTCTCCACGTGGCTGCCCAGTGCAGGAACCAAAATTATTGCTTGGAGAGGTCTACGCCACAAGGTTAGCAAATCAGGATGCACCATTGTCTTTCTGCGCAGGACACTGCAGGAATGGACGAAAATGCAAGAGTCTGAGAGCCCCAAAGCACGCACCATCATGCACCAGCTGTTTTCATACCTGCAGGTAAGGAATTGCTGGGAAACTAAGAGCGATAGGGACATGCCAGGCCAGTGTCTTTTAACAATTCAGCAAGTGCTCTGCCTGATGTTAACACAATCTTGCTGTCCCTTTCGCACACCTCAATTACACACACAGTGTTCATCAGCTAGGGTGCAAACCTTAACGAGCATCTGGTGTTTTCAACTGTTCATGCTGCACTAAGTGTGAGCGCACTTTGCATCCTTTTGTGCTCACACGAAGGTCGCACAAAGCTTCAGTATCCACTGTGTAAGGCCTGTCTGAAAACAATTGAAGCGCGCTCCTCTCTAAAACCACAGGACAAACGATGGCCACGCCTCACAGGCAAGCTCATTTAACAATGGCCACTTTGTGAAGGACTAAGTTAGATCATGACATCTCAACAGAGTTGTCCAAGGCCCATTCCATGGGCTTTGCCTTGCACAATGCCAGGCCTTCAATTCATGTGCAGCATCTTTCTCAATGCAGGACGAGGCTGACTAAGAAAGGCCTCCTGATCCCCATTGAATTTGATTTTTTTGGTGGAGGAATTGTTTTACCTGGTAGCCAAGGGGCTCCTTATCCTTAATTACTATAGGAAGTGGTTTTCACTGCCCGCGTATCATTTCTTTTTTTTTCAAGGCCTTCAAATCTGAATTCAACTCGTTTTTAATTATCAGAAAAAGATTTTTGTTGTAACTTACTGTGCTACACTCACTCACTCACTCACTCACTCACTCACTCACTCACTCACTCACTCACTCACTCACTCACTCACTCACTCACTCACTCCCTAACTCACACAGTGCATCATGGAGCTGGAATGGGAGCAAGCCGTGCGTGCAGTACTGCCCTTACCGCAGCAACAGGGCCAAAGCAACGGTCTGTACTACCCAAGGGCGCCCTTCCATTTCCAGCCGGTGTTAGCAAAGCTAGCGGCATCTCAAGGCATCACCCCAACAACGCAGCACAGCCACAGCAACGCATCAGCAGACACGGCCAGCGACTCAGCCACAACCACGGGCAGAGAAGTGGCCACTTACACTGACACAGATGCAGTCAGAGGTACAGCGGCAGGAACAGCTCAAGGCGGCCCAGCTGCCGCCTCTCCCCAGCTGACTGAGCATGGAGGTGCTGGTGATAGCAGCAGTTCTGTTGGGGGGCTGATGCCCTGGGGCGAGCCTTGGCTGGTCAAGGTGATGGAGGTCATGGCTAAGTCAACTGACAACCACTACACCTCGACCTCTGGGTTCCAGGTGAGAGTGGGGCTGTGGGTGTGGGTATGGGAGGAGGATGTGTGAGTGGGTGGGAGTGAGGTTAATGAATGGGGTTGGCAGGAATGGGCGTGCGCATGGAAGTGCACTCCTGGATTGGGTATATAAATGCGCCAGAACAAAAGGGTAGCGAAATGAATGTTACTTTTGTCGTGAAATGCACTCCCATTCCATGAAGCTGGTGCAGTGCCTATGTGGAAAGGTCTGTCTAATGTACAGAAAATGCTGCCGCATATACTTGAGCCCATTGCTGCTGCTGCCGCATATACTTGCGCCCATTGCTGCTGCCGCAATTTCTTGCGCCCATTGCTACTGCCGCATATACTTGAGCCCATTGCTGCTGCTGCACATACTTGCGCCCATTGCTGCTGCTGCATATACTTGCGTCCATTGCTGCTGCCGCATATATTTGCACCCATTGCTGCCGCATATACTTGCGCCCATTCCTAGCTTGTTGGTATGCTATTTTAACTGCTAGCTTGTTGTGATGTCAGCTTGTTGTGATTGCTAGCTTGTTGTGATGTCAGCTTGTTGTGATTGTTGGTATTTTTGTGATTCTACCTTGTAGTGATGCTAGCTTGTTGTGATGCTATTTTCACTCTGTGCTTTCTTCTACTAGGCAATCGAAGAATCGTGTGTACTAGGGTCTATTCCCCCCCACCTCTCTATACCACGCTTCCCTTCGTAGTGTGTACAAAGGTCTATTCCCCCGCACCTCTCTATACCACGCTTCCCTTCCTAGTGTGTACAAGGGTCTATTCCCCCCCACCTCTCTATACCACGCCTCCCTTCGTAGTGTGTACAAGGGTCTATTCCCTCGTACCTTCCTATACCACGCCTCCCTTCGTAGTGTGTACAAGGGTCAAATCACCCGCACCTCTCTCTAGTAAGCTACCCTTGAACTCACTACGCCAGGAGCACACAACGTGTGTTTTGGCAGCCTTAACTGAAAGTAGCACGTCAAAGTTGAGAGGAGCCATGTATATGCCGCAATGTCAATTGTAAAAGAGATCATATCCAAGGTCTGGCCCGCCAATATTTATTTTTGCACCAGTTAGTCATTCCGTACATCGTACATTAGTAACACACACATATATGCATACACACACATGGACTCACACACACACACACACACACACACATACTCATGCGTGCCTTGAGTAAGAGGGACCCTCTTTTGCATGCTTTGAAACATGCGTGACCAGAACACACACACATACCCATGCATGCCTTGAGTAAGAGGGATCCTCTTTTGCAGCACACACACACATACTCATGCTTTGTAACATGCGTGACCGGAGAGCTCTGGCGCCAACCCAGATGGTGTGCCTTGACAATGCTGGTGCTGTGCAGAAAGGGGTGCAGAGGGTCATTGTGACTCAGTCAGCGCGAATCATTAAGTGAGCATGACTCATTAGTAGGGTTGGCCAGAACCGTATATATACGTATATATATACACCGTATATTTGGTGATTACCAAGCCAAAAATACGGTATGTACACCGTATATATATGGTTCTGGCCAACCCTACTCATTAGTAAGCATGAGCAAAATGCAATGCGGGTCTGACACTCACCGTCAGCCTCCACATCCACACCCACACCCACACCCACACCCACACACCCACACAAGCAGGCTGCTGCATCGAGTCTGCATGCCCACTCACCCTGCTAAAACGCCAATGCTGTGCAGAAAGGGGTGCAGAAGGTTCTTAGAGAGCGAGCACAGTTGCCTGGCAGCGCTTGGAGTGTGCTGCACGGAAACTTCTCACCTGATGGACACGTCAGTCTAGACATGGGCATGCAGACTCGATGCCGCAAACTGCGTGTGTGTGTGGAGGCTGACGGTGAGTGGGCATGCAGACTCGATGCAGCAGCCTGCTTGTGTGGGTGTGGGTGTAGGTGTGGGTGTGGGTGTGGGTGTGGGTGTGGGTGTGGGTGTATGTGTGGAGGCTGACGGTGAGTGGGCATGCAGAATTGATGCAGCAGCCTGCGCCTGTGGGTGGAGGCGGATGGTGAGTGGGTATACAGACTCGATATGTCAGCTTGCATGTGTGTGTGGGTGGGTGGGTGTAGGCTGAAGGTGAGTGGGAATGCAGAATTGATGCGGCAGCCTGCGCAAGTGTGTGGAGGCGGATGGTGAGTGAGGTAGGGTGGGGTGAAATGGTGGGTAAGTCCTGCATGAAGTGGAGGATGGTTCTGCTGTGTGTGGCAAATGTGTAGGGTATAGATTGTGTGTGGAGCTGTCGATCTGTTGACATTGTGAACCTTGTGTCTATGCAATCTATTACTAGTCAGGTTGAAGGGTAAGGGAGTGGGAGGAGGTGTTCACTTTCTCAGACAGAGTAGGCCTGCCGGAAGGAAGTGACAGCAAAAATTAAGCCTAGCAAATAATTCAGAGGTACAAACAATACGTGGAATACACAACTGCAAATTGAATGTCTACCTTGGTGCGCTTTGAATCATTAAACACTGTCGGTTTTCAGATTGCACTTTACCATGCCGTTTAAAAACTTTGCCTTGTAACTACAAGACCTTGACACATGCTGAATGACAGCATCCGCTCCATAGATAGACTTTAGTGGGCAGCTCATTTGTCACATGCGCTATTTGAAACCCACCCCCTCTGTCACAGGGCCTTGGCACTTCATGCTGAACGACAGGGGCCGCTCCATGGGCACCTCCATGAGGAGGCAACGTGCTCTACGGCGGAGGGGCCTGTTGGAGTGCTCTGTGACCTGGAGTGTGTGGGACACTTTTACGAGTGGGGAAAGGGCTGGAAAGGTGGGTGGTCTGGAGTGTGTGGGACACTTTTATGAGTGGGGAAAAGGCTGGAAATGTGGGTGGTCTGGAGTGTGTGGGACACTTTTACGAGTGGGGAAAAAGCTGGAAAGGTGGGTGGTCTGGGGTGTCTGGGACACTTGTGCAAGTAGAGGAAAGGCTGGAGAGGTGTGTGTGGTCGCGAGTGTGTTGCAACTGTAGGTCAGGATTCAATGGCGTCATGCTTTGCAATACCCCGCAGCCTAAGTGTGCGGGACAAGGTTTAAAGTAGGGACCTAAAGAAGTAAGTTTATTGTGAGTCTTTGGGAGGGCTTGAGGGCGTGACATTTCAAATGAGTGTTGCTTCCTGTGGCTCCTGAGGCGAATGCAAGAGAGAACGAAGCCAGAAAGTATGTGTTTGGCATATGTATTTTTGGTTGGCCAAAATCACCAAGCCGACACAAACCAGTGCCTCATTACAAGTCAAGAGACCTAAATTTTATACTTTGTAGCAAGGAACAGGGCCATGTGGTATGTTTGGGGTGTGTTTATTCAAAGGGGATGGAACTGACAAGCAGGCAGGTCACACACACACACACGTGCACGCGCACACACACACACATACACACACACATTACAAAATGCAGATGAAGTACCTTGACAACCTGTTGCGCGCAGCGACCCAGGAAGAGGTACGTGTAGGACCAGACAGCGTTTTGTGTGTGTATGAGCGTGCGTATGAGCGTGTATTACTGAGTTGTTGTCACTGTCAAGTATGCATGTGCTGTTCCTGCTGTGACACGCGCAACTGTTGCCACGATTCAACTCCAATGATGATCTCAGCCCCGTAACAAGCATGATCACATCAAGATCACCTTTTGGCATTTCCGTGTATAAGTATAGGTATTTACGCATACAGGTGTTTAACACCACCGTGTTCCTGGGGTATAGGATAACGTTAAATATACGGCGTTGGCCAGAACCATGTACGTCATAGATCATACGTAATGTGCACACTGAAACCGCGCTTTTTTTACTTCTCATCTAAAGGGCGGCCATGACACTTTTTTCAGAAGGTTTTAATCCAAAGTAGTGAAATCACAGTACTGTTGATGGGTAAGCCATTCACTTCCATTATGACCGTGCCTCGTTCCTTGTATCTCCACAGGTGCACAGGCAGGGCAACTTGCTGCCCGTGGGATGGGCCCCTGATGTGGTGCAACGAGTGGAGGCAAGCTCTTCTGCCTTGGATGCTATACCTGAGGAAGAGCCTTCCCCTGAAACCCTTGCACAAAACTTCCAGGCCCCCGATGCACAAATTACTCATAGGTACAGCACACAGTCTTACACACACACACACACACACACACACACAACCAAACAAGTGTGCACGTGCGCGTGTGCACATGTCTGCCTGCACGCATATACACATGTGCTCATCTATCTTCATACATGTTTGTGGCTACCAGTATCTTCATTTCCTTCACTTATGAAGCTGTCTTAAAGAGTGTTTCCCCGATGTTGTAAGCTTTCAATTTCAATCCACAGTTCACTGGAGGTTTTCTCGCACAATTCTTTGCCTGCGTGTGAGGGGGGTTTAGGTGGAGACATTAGCTGGGGGGTTGGGGGAGGGGAGTCGAACTGGCTAAGCACTACTTTTCAAGTGTGTTTTTGGATCGAGAGCCTTTTGACGTGCTGATCGGAAGAGAGAGTTTGAATTTTGAGTGAATCAAAACGTGTTTGCCACTAGGATCCTCTCTAGTTCCTTGTTTGCCTCAATCCCAGGTTACGCACAAGGCTGATCAAGACTTTGCGGGAGTTTGCCAGGGCGGCTGCTCTTCTACCCTCGGGCCTGGAGGTGCAAATGCCTCAGAGGGTGAGTGCGAATAATAAAAGGAGGAGAAGGAACAACGACAGCAAACGCAGATTTTTCCGGAGGTTAAGCCATTTTGATTGAGGGAAGGGGAGGCTCTTTGGTACCGAGTACCGCTAAACTCCTTTACCAGCAGACAAAATGGCCAAGTCAGAGAGGTCCAATAAATTTTAAAAGGAGAAAAGAGGTCACAAAGAGACTGCAAGTGCCTGTGAGCTGCCTGCAGCATTCCTCTCCCTACTTTTGTGCAATGGAGATGTGCGGGTCATATGTAGGGTTGGCCAGAACCATAAATGTACACCGTGTATGTAGGGTTGGCCAGAACCATTTAAGTTTAATTATAAGTAATATACGGTACGCTGTATACGCCGTATAATACTGGGGGGGGGGGCCGTATTTACGAACTGTATTTTCCGTATCAGACGTCGATAGGTATTATACGGCATATTTCCGTATATACGCGTATTTCGTGTTTCCAAACAAAAATACGGTGCAAAACCATGTTTCGAATCGTACACCCCAGACTCAAGTTCGAATCCCAGCAGGAACAGTCATTTTTGCTCCTCGGGGTCGATTTTATTCTTTGCGACTCCTTTAAGTAAGCACTCCCTTTGCTTCCCACTTTCTTTTAATGCACGTGTTTGCATTATCACAGATCACAAGGTTTTATTGGTGGTTAGAGTAGTTGGGCTTCTTTTTGCACTGGAAATGGCCATTTCTTTTTCGGCTTTGGACAGGCTTTGCCCTTCAAACTTTTTTTTGGTGGCACAACTAAATTGGATACAGGTGTGCAGCTCTCCAGGAGTTACAAAATGAGCCCATTATGATTTAAATTTGAAGGGGACTGATTTCTCCGTACGTACGGAATACGGTTTTCTATGGTATATACCTAAATACATACGGTATATACGGTAATTAAAAAGTTGATATACGGTTCTGGCCAACCCTAAGTATATGACCATATATTTGGTGATTTCCCTGCCAAAAATACCGTATATACAACGTATATATATATGGTTCTGACCAACCCCATAGCAGGAGTAGGTGAGCTTCCTGGATCAGTGTGGGTGTGTATACCCATGCCGCCCTTTCGATGAGTGTGGGTGTGTATACCCATGTGTGTATACCCATGGGTGTGTATACCCATGGGTGTGTATACCCATGTCGCCCTTTCGATGAGTGCACGCACACCCTCTGCCCCGGCGCACCCTTCATACCCTCCAAACCTACGCCACCTCCCAGCGCACCCATACTTTTCCCTTCCACCTTATTCTCATCCCAGCAAACCCTATTCTTCTCTCTCCCACCTTGTGTTGCATTTCAGCACACTCGTTTTTACACCCTCTCTCTCTCTCTCTCTCTTTCTCTCTTTCTCTCTCTCTCTCTCTCTCTCTCTCTCTCTCTCTCTCTCTCTCTCTCTCTCTGTGACTCTCTCTCTCTCTCTTTCTCTCTCTCTCCCACTTCATATGTAGTAACCCCAGCGCCCATGTTTGGCTCTCCCACCGTACGTCTTGTCTCAGCGCACCCATTTTCTCACCCATTTTACGGCAGGGAGGAGACACCAAGAAATCGACCGCCTTACAGATGCCCGAGTTTGTGCAGCAGACCACGGACATAGCGGATGAGGTTGATGCTGTGGTGCAGCGTCAGCTACTCATATTCCGCAAGGAAGCAGCCCACAAAAAAGGGGAGCATCTACCGCCACAGGATTTGCTATTGCAGATGCAGCAGACATATCGATCTCACTTCCACATAACTCGGCCGCAGCAGCAGCAGCAGCAGCAGCTGCAGCAGCATGAGCAGCCAAACCAGCAGCAGCGTGAGCAGCAGAATAGCGATTGCGAGCGGACCTCTGTTTTCTACGAGGCAGATGGCTCACCGCGCCACCGCTACGTCAGGTCGCTGCCTGCACTGCAGGTGTACCGCCTACGGGACGTATCAGCTGCATTTGGACATCTGGAGAACCTCCTCTCCTGGAGAGACGCACAGGTGAGACGTCTGTGCTGCACGTGTTCCCGGGAAGGGACTTATCGGCTGTGTGAACGCATCTGGGAAACCATACATGTACCCCCAGAAGACAGAAACAGGTGGGGTTGGTCTTCCATCCTGTCATAGGTGAAAAGAGGGAAAAGTCCGGGCAGTGGTTATGCTTCTAGGCAGGAGTCCGTCCAGTCCATAAAGGAATGCATTGTTAAAAGTGCTGGAGGAGCCATGTGTTTCTTTAAGGTTTTTGGGTGTTTAGCTACACAAGGTGCTTTTGCTGATAAAGTGTAGGAACTGAATATTTACCCAAAAAAAAGCTGGCTACGCTAAAATTTTGGTATATGTGATGTGAATGAAATAATGTATTGAAACTAATTATAAATACTGGACACTGTCATAAGTTTGTATATTTATTGAATCCTTGCCCTTTGTCTCCCTCCCCCCCTAAGTCTTTACTCTGCGTCCTCTCTCTCATCACTCATTTCCATCAATTCTGGCTCCAGCCGCTGCTGCTGTGCATAAGCTCCTGTGCGCCGCTTCTTTGCTTCAAACCACTTTTGCACTGCTCGCAAGAAGGGAAAGTCCCTAAACGCCCACATGCACTGGGTTGCAAGCACAAGGCATGCGTTAAAGTGATCTGACAACTAGCGGTTCCATCTCTCATCCTTGATGAAGGCGAGCTTGCTGAAAATTCGCTCCTCCTCCACTGAGCCAGGCACTTGCACTAGTGCTATGTTGGCCAAGGGTAGACACTTGCTAAGGCTGCATTTGAGCTCGACGCTTCTGCTGACAGTGTGCCAAAAGAACGCAGTGGGCTTGCCCACACGCTCTGCACCAGAGAGCAAGCGGTATGCTGTGTCTCTTTGCTTCAAAAGTCTTGTCTTGTCAAAGGGAGCTGGAAAGTCTTGATCCAAGTTGGAAAGGATAGGCTGCTGGCTGCTGCCATAGCTTTCCGCCAAAGATGCTGCTGCCTTGTCCCACTTCTCACGGTGCTGCTTTCGCTGCAAAGCTGCTGCTGCTGCGCGCTGCTTCTTGCTATCTGTTACCTTGCGGGGCATTTCACGTGTAAATTGGCAGTCGTTGTAAAGCTGCTGGAGCTCCTGCTGCTGCTTGTAAACTACCATAGGCCGCTGGTGCTGAAGGAGATGTCATTGCAAACTGCACAAACCTCAGGCGTATGGCTGCTGCACCGGCTGCGTGCGACAGTGAGATGATGCTGGGCTCTCTCTTTTGCTGTAGTGCTTGCTGCTCCTTCCATGCTTCCCATGCGTCCACGTTTTGCTGGTGCTGCGAGATTGGAGCAGTGACCTGCTTTTGGGCTTGCCACGTGCATGGCAAGCACTTATCCGTACCCCCCTCCCGCTCTTCAAAGTACTGGTGATGGTCCTCAGGGACTCTGCTGCTGAGGGAACCAATCACGCGTCCACACCGCCTGCACTTACCCCCCTCTCCTGCTTTTAGTTCTGCCTCTAGTGCTGCTCCTGGTTCTGCCAGTGCTGCTTGTGCTGGTGGAGGCGCTGCAGCAGGTATTGCAGCTTGTGGTCAGGTGGCTGAGATGCTACTGGGGGAGCTGCTGCAGCTTGTGCTGTTGGAGCTGCTGGCATGGATGGGGGGGGCATGGAGGGGTCGAGAGGGGTAGGAACTTGGGAGCTCTGACCAGCTGTAAAAAATGCTGGGGGCTCTTTTGGCCCCCAGAGGGCTTGGAGTGACTCATTTCCAATTTAAACTTATAAATTATTGGCTACACTGGGTGGTCGACAGGAAATTTGATGTCGCTACCAGGCAACGTTTGGCTACACTGGGTGCTCAGCCCGGCAGGGCGTCACTGTGTCGTACCCAAAATGGCCAAAATGCAACACCGAAGAGACGTGTCGCGGTTATGAGTATAATGCCTTTAGCCGAGGGAGCTCTGGAGGCTCAGAATATTTACGCAAATGCGTCAAGTGATGCATTGCATATTGTTCAAGTGGATAACGCCTGTAGCCGAGGGAGCTCTGGACGCTCAGAACATGTACGCAAATGCGTCAAGTGATGCATTGCATATTGTTCAAGTGGATAACTAGGGTTGGCCAGAACCATATATATACGGTGTATATACGGTATTTTTGGCAGGGAAATCACCAAATATACGGTCACGGTCACATACGGTGTATATATGCGGTTCTGGCCAACCCTATGTATAACGCCTGTAGCCGAGGGAGCTCTGGGCGCTTAGGACTTGGACGTTCACTTATACGTCAAGGGGGTTCATTGCAATGTTGGCAAGGCAAGTACAGGGATGAGCGTGCTCTGCTGCAGCGGCAAAGCAGTGCAGCAGCAAAAGAGGAGGACTCGACGCGCTGGTAGCTGGTAGGCTGTGCCTCAAAATCGGCTCTGTCACTATCAGGCTTGTGCAACTACGCCGTCTTTCGGCTTTTTTGACCTTCTAGACAATTCGTACCGTATTTGCGCGGTGCTAGTACGGTCTGTTTGAAAAGTACGGTCCCAACCGTACAAGGACAATGCCACCATACAGTACGATTTTGACAGTAATTTGGCCGTTTGGCTCCAATTTCGGCCCATAATTTTTCTTTTCTTTCTGCAATAATTGTTATTGACCAGAAATCAAGTACTGCGTTTGACTTTTGAGTTTCCATGCAAGCCACTGCTAGGCCCTTCCCCCGAGCTGATGCAGGCCCAACCCAGCCTCGGAGTCGTTCAGGGAAGCATTGTGTGGCGTCAGCACATAAGGGGGGCATGCTGGAGGTGGATATGGGAGGTGTTGGGGTGGTGAGACCTTTCTGAGGCCATTTTTGCACTGGCAGTGTCAGCTTGGCACCGTACCGTACCCTGTACCGTAATCTATCGTCTAGACGGTAAACTACGGTCACCAAAGTAAGCTTAGACGCCGTATTTTAAGAAAAGACGGTCCGTACCGTTCAAATCGTACCGTACCGTCTGACCGTACTTGCACAATCCTGATTAATATAAGCGTGCCCAATTATAACTTACATTAATAGATAATATTTTTAAATAATAGATAATATTTTTGAATAATTTGCTTGTTGGCAAATTTGTTTCCAACAGTGAGACTCTACGTCGTGTGCTGAAGGCAGATTTGCATCTTGCTTCTTTTGATAGTTCTTGCTGGTCTGCTCAAGTCTCGAATGCGTTCAATGGACTGCAAAGTAGTGCAATGTTCAA
>Ga0307947_1002249_pt1 | contig 15452 bp, 9 predicted proteins | sample OrgLakmetagen232_FD_201840 | JGI IMG/M metagenome (GOLD analysis project Ga0307947, IMG submission 201840) | Saline water microbial communities from Organic Lake, Antarctica - #232 | ecosystem: Environmental > Aquatic > Non-marine Saline and Alkaline > Saline | place: Antarctica: Organic Lake...
ATACATACATACATACATACATACATACATACATACATACATACATACGTACATATATACATACGTACTTACACATGTGCACACATCACACATGCACACAAGCGCACACAGGCACTCATACATACACACACACAAACACACAGGATCTCGAGGCGGAAGAGGCGGCCGTAGCCCAGCGTGACAGCACCAGCCTACCTTCTGCAGCACCTGCTTCCGATATCGGAGGCCTTCCTCCCAATATTTCTGAGTGCCTGCGACCTTCAAAACGGCAACGCATCCTTAGCAACCCTGCCGGCATAAGTCTCGCGGTCCGAGGGCAGCAAGAGGTCCAGGACCTTGAACAGCACGAGGGTGACTTTGAGCTACCGTGCAGCCAAGGCACTCGCTCAGCTGCCCAGGTTGGTCTCACCCAGGCCCTTGATCGTGCTGCCGGAGCAGCTTCTGGTGCAAACTCCGTTGCAGCAGGCGGAGTAGGAGCAGGCCAGGGTGCCAGTAATCAACAGCAGCAGCAGCATGCACAGCACACGCAGCAGTGCGAGCACCCCTCCTACTGGGCGGGCATGTGTGTGTGCTGCGGTGCACTCAAGCCAGAGGATGGGGAGGCAGCGTTTGCAGCCGTTGCAGGAGAGGCGGAGGCAAGAGCAGCCGCTCAAGAAGAGGCACCAGGGACAGGGAGGTTCAAGGCAGCCGGCCGTCGACGGCACCCAGCTCGCCCCTCGCCTAAGCCCCCCTTGAATGCTTCTTCAGCACAACTTGCTGCGAAAGAGGGGGTACGTGCTGGCGAGGTGGGAGCACAGGAGAATGCACCTGCCGCCACCACAGCAGCAGCAGGTGTAGGAGCAGCAGCAGGTGTAAGAGCAGGAGCAGGAACAGGAGCAGCAGCAGCAGCAGCAGAAGCAGGCGCTGCAGTGCCGGCAGTGCCTCCTTCCAGAAAGACGGCGCAGGTGCCTGGCCAAAGGAAGCAGCTGCAAAGTGGCTCTGCCGCGGGCCCTGCTGTAGCACAGCAGCAGGCGGAGCCGCTGACACAGATCCGGCACTTGCATGCTCGGGGGCACATGGAGGTGCGTGTTTGCAGTAGTGGAGACTTTACGGGGAGTCTCATTCTTTGGGTTATACCACAAAATTGGGAGGGTGCATTGAGCGAGCGTCACTGATCATGGGATTGAATATGTGGATATGTGTGTGGCAGATTTGGCACTTAATACATAGGGCACACAGAGGTGTGTGTTTGCAGCAGATTGTGAGGCAAAGCCTTTGATTAATAGAAGCAGCTTGAAGCAATGTGTTCAGGTGCATTTTGCGTGCGTGCGTGCGTGTGCTTTTGCATCAGCAGAAGGCATACATGTCATTTTTTGCTTGTGTGCGTGAGCGTAGCTAGCTTGCAATTGTAATGTAAGTTGCAGCATATTTCACGGGCCAAAATATGTAGCCCCGCTTGTAAGGTTTGCACACAAGAAAAATTCGTATGAAAGTGCAAATTTGTTGTAAAAACCGCTCTCTCTACCAGACAGATACATACAGAAGGGCACACACAACCATGCACAGCAGCACATGCACACTCATGGCAGCTACACATTGTGCACCTTCATTTTCAGGCAAGGTTTTTGGCACATGTACTCACTTGCAGGTGAGCAAGGGAGAAGCAGCGCGCGTGCGTGAGAGGGAGGTGGCACGGCTGCTGGGATCTCGCAGACTGGTGCTGATTCTGGATCTGGACCACACGCTGCTGCACAGCGTACGCTTAGCAGAGGTGCGAGTAGATCTGGACCGCACGGCTGCAAATATCTTGTTGGCACTGGCAGCGCGAGATCTGTAATGCAAAAAGGTTCGATGCTAATCTTGGATGTGGAACACACGCTGCTGTACAGCATGGGTTTGGCAAGAGGCAGCTGTACTGATTTCCGTCCAGCGTACAGATACTGGGACCTCCCCATTAATGTAGTAGCAATGCCTATCCACACTTCTTTTCAGGCACGCCAGCACACTAAGCGCCGCCCCAAATGCGTCCCAAAGAGGGTTCCCTCTACTTTCTGCCATCCAGCGTGCAAGACAGAGCATGTGAAACTGTCACAATTCATATTGACTTGTACTTACTCGACACTCTGACCAACTCATTGCCCCGTCTCAGGTGCCGCCCTCAGAGGCAGTTCTGTTGGATGCTGTTCAACGCGCAGAGGCTGGTCACCCACAACCGCTCCTGCATTGCCTCAGGTGAGCCGTTTGGCAGGGCAGAGTAAGACCAGCAAGAGGAGTAGAAAGGTTGCAGTTGGGGGAGAACAGAAGGCCATGCGCCGAAATCCGCTTCTGCATTGCCTCAGGTGAGCCACTTGGCAGGGCAGAGTAAGACCAGCAAGAGGAGTAGAAAGGTTGCAGTTGGAGGAGAACAGAAGGCCAAGCGCCGAAATCCGCTTCTGCATTGCCTCAGGTGAGCCGCTTGGCAGGGCAGAGTAAGACCAGCAAGAGGAGTAGAAAGGTTGCAGTTGGGAGGAGATTGAAAGGCCAAGCGCCGGCATGAGAGCAATGTATCCGAGCCGATGGGTGGGGCACAGCATGACCAGCAAGAAGGGCAGAAGGGTTGCAAATGGGGGGATACCAAAAACCCATAGCTGTTAAAGGCTACCTTACACCATTTTTTGTCGGAATTCAAAGCCCCTGCTTAAATGTTGCAAAAACATATATCCTGTTTGTCGAAAGGTATGTCTGGTACCGTGCGTTGTAATCAGCATAAATTTTCACAACCACCTCACCAAAGTGGCTCCTTCCCCTTATTCTAGTCACGGGGTGCAGCTCCACTGCCTGCGTAGCATTTCTCCTTTAGCCCACCAGCACACACACACACACATATATACATGCACACACACACGCATTGATCAAAAGAGCCCATTATTAATTATAATGCACACATTGATACCCTGTAGACAAAACACAGTGCAGCTCGCTGCCTCTGGTATCTGTCTATGTGAGCATTTTCTGGACAATCTGTTGACACAACACACACACACACACACACACACACACACACATATCTCATTGACATATGTTGGAACCTAAAAATCACATCACTGTGACACACGCTACTGTAACACCCAGGCAACAAAACCTGTGGACCAAGCTCCGCCCTGGTGTGTTTGAGTTCCTGGAGGCCTGCCGAGGTCTATTTGAGATGCACATCTACACCATGGGTGACCGCACATACGCGGCACAGGTGAGAGAGGTGTAGGGATATTTCGGAACAGAGCCAGGGTCGGCAAACCGGCAACCTCTACTGCTTGGCACACACATTCCATGGTGCAGTGGGATCCTTAGCCCTTAAATAAATAAATATCAGTACAGCAATATTTAGTGGGTCTGGCAAACCTACGCATGCATGATGCACTGATGCAATTGTTGCGCATTTCGCATTCACTGCTAGGACCCTGTTTGTGGTGCCATGGGGGCTGTTCAGGCAAGGCAGTAACGGGTCGGTGTCTGTGCTCGTCAATTGAAGCATTGCTTATATCCTTCCAAGCAGGAACATTAAAGGCCGAGCGTAGCAATGCCTCTTCTCTTGTTCTTGAATAATAGTAGGTTAGTGCTCGTGTGAGTTAGCGTGTACATGGTAGGTTTGAGTTAGCGTGTACATAGTAGGTTTGTGCTCGTGTGAGTTAGCGTGTACATAGGGTTGGCAAGAACCATATATATATACGGTGTATATACGTAGGGTTGGCCAGGACCGTATATGGGATTTTTGTATACATATATGTACGCCGTATAAACTGTATATAAACCGTATAAACCGTATAAACCGTATTAAACCCTGTATGGGGAAATTCAACCTTTTCAGAATTAATGTTTAGGGGGTCATTTTGTAGCTCTTTAAGAGCTCTGATCGTGTACCCCATTTATGTTAATGTTAAACCAAAAAGAAAAAAAGGGCAGGGAGCTATGCTTGCCCAAAAGACCAAAACACACAGGCACACACGGTCACTGTCACGAGACCCCTCTTCTTCCCCCACCCCATCATATTATCCCGTTTGTGTATGCACGTGTGTGTTCGTGTGTGTGTATGTGTGTGTGAATGCAAAAAGTGTACATGCATGCATGCGTGTAGTGCGTGCGTGCGTGTGTATTTGCACGCGTGCTGGGAATCGTGCATGCTCGCGTGTACATGTGCGTGTGCATGCATGCTCGCGTGTACATGTGTGTCGTGCGTGCATGTGTGTAGTGTGTGCATGTGTGTGTGCATTTGCGCCATGCATGCACACGTGTGCTTGCGCATGCTTACGTGTGCGTGTGCGTGTGCATGCTTACATGTGCGCTAACTTGCGTGTGCGCGTGCTTGCTTATGGTTGTATGCATGCATGCGTGGGTGTGTGCATGTGCGTATGCATTTGCGTGCGTGCTGAGGTTCGTACATGCTTACGTATATGTGCGTGAGCGTGCACGTATACGTGTGTGTAAACGTGTGCGCGTGCATGTACCTTTACGCACCTATGTGTGTGTTGGCGTGTGCATCTGTGCACACAGGTTTGCGTGCATGTATGTGCGCGCGTGCAGGGGTGCTGCATGCACATGTGCGCGCATGCGGTGGTGGGTGCATGCACATACGCGAAAGGGAAGAGTGTGCGTATGCCGTTTCTGTTCCTGCATCATCTCCACCCTGGAAACCTTCAGTGGGGTTGGCTTGCATGCCCTGCTCATACTCAAACTCTGGTGCTCCTGGTGCTGCTGCTTCTGAACCCCTTGCTGTCTAACCACTGGCTGCTATTGAACCATGACGGATTCCCTTCCACGAGGGACACGGCTGTTCAATACCACAAAAACGATTGTTAAAGATTGCCCGGATACAAAACTTTGGATTTTGAGGTCTCGAAGGCCAGTGGAAGGTCGCTTTTAACCACTCATTTAGACCGTGTATATATGTGATATACAGCGTATATATGCGCCGGCTAAAATTCACATACGGTCATTCGAATACGGATACGGAGAAAAATGATTTATACACCCGTATATATATATATACGGTACGGTACGGTACGTATATATACGGTACGGTGCGTATGTATACGGCGTATATATACTTATACGGTTCTGGCCAACCCTATATATATGGTTTTTTTGGCTGGGAAATCACCAAATATACGGTCATATACGGTGTATATATACGGTGCTGGCCAACCCTACATATACAGCAGGAGGGCGTGGCAGGGGTGTGTGGTGGGCAAACAGTCTAACAGTCCAACGCTGCATTTTTTAAATTGCGTGTGATGATTAGGATTGGGCAGGGACTTAGTATAACCTTACGACCACAGATTGTTTTTCCCTGCTAGAGATCCCGTGTGCATTGCCAGTTATACTCAAGTGACTTTGGCCAACCTAATTTGTAATGAATTTGTGAAGTATAGCGGAGGGTTATCCAGTAAAGCTTAAGCGTGTTAGCAAAGTACATACTGAAACATTAAATGTGCAGAGGGCGATCTTCCCTCTTTGCAATTCATTGTTCTATCCTGTCGTTTTGTTCTCGCCTCCCTTTGCAGAGCCAAAGTTATCACACCCATGAGAAGCATAGAGACTAGGCCTAAAACCTGTGATGCGGGGCATGCGTGCCATAACAGCAGCACTGGTAATCTTGAGCCTGAACACACCCCTTGCGGCAACAACGACATTCGCTAAGGCGTGTGTGTTGTGTGTGCCTGCTGCTGCAGATCAGAGCTCTACTGGACCCTGACAGGCGACTTTTCACGTCCGTCATTTCTCAGGTGGGAGGTTTTGGATTACAGCAAAGCAGGTGCCTAGCATGCTTGGTCACGGGATTCGTGTGGTGCAGGGGGAACCGCTACTTTGGGGAGTCTTGGGTTGGGGTGTCTTGGGTTGCCATTTTTTTGTGCACCATCATCAGCAAATGTACACCCAACGGGTGCAGAGGCCCACACAACATCCCGCATGGAGATTAATATTGGGAGGGCGATTTTGGAGGAACTTGGCTGTGTGGTACTCAGCACACCTAGCCCTTGTAGAAATGGTATTTTGTGTTGTGGTGAAAGAAAACTTGTGCCACAGGATTGTTACCTGGAGCCTTTCTGCCGCTTTTTTGTGCAGACTGTATGCCCTGAAAATGTGCAATGTCGACTTGCAGAGGAGGCTTGCAGTGGATGCATGCACACGGTCAAGCTGTCACACTCTTGTTTTGGAATGGTAGAGCACCTCATGTGCTGCTAAGGGCTCAAACAAAGCGCTCCAGTTGTGTCCATGCTTGGGAACTCATCACAATGAGGTTTTATAAGGACAATGTCCCAACTGCTGGTAAAGACCCAAGTGTTGCATGTTGAAAACTTCTTATTTTGGAACGCTAAAGCGGTTTGCCTGTAAATCTGAATGGTTGTACCTCTAACATGCATAGAACTCGGTATGGCACTTAGCTCTTTTCAAACCAAAGCTAAATTGTGTCGTGCCCCTTTCAGAATGACAGCACCTCGACCGCTGCTAAGAACTTAGACGTGGCACTGGCAGATGACCGCATCGTCCTCATCCTAGATGACACTGAGCATGTGAGTGTGACGGCATGCATTGGCAGTTACAGCGATAGCACCCGCAGTCCTTATTCATTTCCGTCCTCATCCTAGATGAGACTCAGCACGTGAGTGTGACGGCATGCATTGGCAGTTGCATTAAAAGCGCCCCAGTCCTTATTTAAATATATTTTAGCACGTGAATGTGTGTTGAAGTGTTGAAGTGCCAGTTGATGTTGGCCAGGCGCTGCACCTGAGTGGCCATGTCTTGTTCAGGTGGATCAAACTTTCTTTGCCCTTTTTGCACTTTGTACCACACCTCGTACCAAAGTGCCTTGTAAAGACGAGCAGCACCTTCACGAGCGAGAAAGTTAGGAAGAGCAAAGCACACGGAAGGGTCATTCAGATTTTTAAAACCAGGTGCTTGCACCCACAACGCACCCCAAACTCCCACTCTTGTGGCACCAAAATTATCTTTCATATTTGAACTTGATATCATATATAAATTGATGCTTTTAGGCTCTGCGTCATAAATGTAGGTTTGGCCGGACCATCGTAGGAACCTCATCCAGGTCGAGCGCTACCACTTTTTCGCAGGCAGCATGAGACCATGCAACGGCATCAATGGGCTTTTGGACATGGTGCGTTGGACAAGCAGCTTGGCATGTCTATTGCTTGCGCTCAACAATGCACTCAACTCAACTGCTTTCATCTCCCTTCCATTTTGTAACGTACCGCATTGCATCTCCCTTTCATGTCGTGGCGTTGAATACCAATCAAGGGATTTTTGCTGTACTTCAGAGGTCCTGCCCTGAAGGACAAAAGTGAGCAGCACCCTCTACACTTGCAAGCAGTTAACCACCTGTGCGCGGCACCACAGAATACATCTGCGTGTCGCTACGATATGTCTGCAGAAGCAAGACGAGAGCAGCAGTCAAGGGACGTTGCCCACTGTTTTCAAGGTGCTGCAGGACGTTCATGCAAGGTGTGTGTGTATGTGTGTGTGTCTATGTGCTGTGTGGATCATGCCTAGCACTGGCAAAAATTGTGCAACAGCTGTAGCTGCGTGTGTATGTGCATGTGAGTGGTTTTGTGTCTGTGTGGCCCATGTGTGGAAGTGACAATAAACGTGCAATTGCACATGTGCTTCAAGCTTTAATCTTCCGAACATAATTACCAAATATACGGGACATGTACACCCCCGCCCCCCCCCCCCCACACACACACACACAATCACACGCACACAACCACATGCCAGCCAAGCGTCTCATACAGGTGAATGCATGAGACGAAAGACATGTGCATCCCCCCCACACACAAACACACATGCACACACGCACACACACGCGCGCACACACACGCACACAAACACCCACCATACCACGTGCCTTACGTGGTTCTGGGCTGTATGATCATGCACCACCTGCAAACCACAGGCTAGAGTTCCCCGCATCTGTGAGCAACCACACGTTTGGTTGATATCTTGAGATATAGACAGATTGTTCGCTCCCTGCCCCAATTCCACGCACTCACTTAGTGCCTTTGCCTGTCCATCCCATGGCCGTTTGCTCCCGACAGGTTTTTTAGCAGCACGAGGGAAGCAGCACGGGGAGGCGTGGCAGCAGAGCAGGGCTCACAGCCACTTGAGGAACGTGACGTGAAGTACTGCCTGTTGGAGCGTAGGGAAGATATTTTGAAGGTGCGCGGACATATTTTTTCCTTAATCAACGTGGGGAGTGGTTTTGACTGCCCATACAGTTTTCCCTTTCTTATTAAAAACTATTTCTTAATAAGAATGTAAGAATAGGACATTCTTATGCATATAACAGTGTATTGAAGTGGTTCAGGTCGTGTGTTGTATCGCGTGTGAGGTGCTACAGGAGGTGTTGAGGTCATGAGAGGGGTTGCTTGTTGTAAGGGTTGCTTTTCATGAGGTCATGAGAGGGGGTCATGAGTAAGGTTGGCCAGAACCATATATACGGTGTATATACGGCATTTCTGGCAGGGAAATGGCCAAGTATACGGTCATATACGGCGTATATACATACGGTTCTGGCCAACCCTCATCGTGAGGTGATGAGAGGGGTTGCTTGTTGCAGCACAGAACAGCAACCTAAACAGAGTGTTGCTTGCTTACTCAGGTGTAATAACAGGAATGGCTCGTTTCCGCTACTTTTCCTTTCCCATGCAGCTATCCTTTGCACGTGGTTCTATCTGCTCCCGCTGCTAGTAATGTATGACAAGCCGAGTCTCTCTCCATTCTTCTATTTCTTGTAAAAGGGAAGCAGATGTGTGTTTGTGTGCATGTGTGGGTGTGTACAAGTGTACCTTCAGACGTGCAAATATTTGCCCTCTGCATGAGTGAAAGAGTAGCTGCCTACCCCTAAAATATCTGGATGTTTTTAGTAAGATCAATTCGTCACATTACATGTGTTTCTGTTTAGAAGTATGTCCATACGAGAATTTGTGCTTCTGTACGAGAATGTGTGCTATTTAGTCATCGTTTTTCTGTAGGCACGCAAGCATTTAAAACACATGCATGGACGATTGCCATGCGAGCACGGCCCTTGCATAGTACCTATATGGTCAGAACACCTCACCTGTTTTGAGACCAACAAAACAGCATGAGGCTTTCGTTTACCCTTTGCATAACTGCAGGGCTGCCACGTGTGCTTCAGCTGTTGCTGGCCTCTGGACTTTGTAAACCCCTTCTCACACCCGCTGTGGCAGTTAGCAGAATCCTTAGGAGCTGAGTGCCGCCCCACCTACCATCCTGACACCACCACCCACATGGTGTGTTGCATTTGTTAGACTCTTCTAAACTTGTAACACCGCCATCAACTGGCAGGTAGGTACAAAGGATGTGCGGTGCAAGCCTGGCCAATTCGACCTAGCATTGCCACGGTTGTGGTATGTAAGCTGAAGAAGAAGACTGCGGTCATTGCCACTGGCATAGAATGCAAAAGGGTGTCACAAGTAGAAAGGAAAGATGAAGTTGTGCTGGTTGTTTCCCAGCGTGATTTGCATGCTGCGCTTTTTGTGAACTAGTGACACTGTCAACGTTGGCTGATGCAAATTTGATGTGGATGACCAGTTTGGCTTAAATCCAAACGTGCAAGGCTGTGAGTTTGCAATGTGACAAGTTGTGGCCTCGCCACTGTTTTTATTGCTCCACCGGGTTGACGTAAAATGTATTTCCACTGCCTGCCTACCTGCCTATGATAACATTCACGTGCATATGTATGTCAAGTAAGTTAAAAGGCAAAGCCACGTCTTCAAAAGTTCCTTGACCCTAAATTTCTGCCGAGTCCAAGTGTTCAATTCACGAGTCAAGAGGCTCAATCACCCTGTCACTCTGCCAAGCCTTAGATTTGTAGTCTTTGTTTCTGCCATATAACAATAGCTAAAGTGATTGCATCATTTTCTTGCTACACCGGCGTGAGCAAGGAGCTGCATATTGTATACTGCATTACTGCACTGATCAAGTACTTATTTGAACATATTTTTCGCGCGTTGTAGCTTGAAGGTGCTATCTTTCTGTTTGAGTAAAGCTATACACACCAGAAAAGATGTCTGTCATGCTTGCTTACAGCAATATACTGTCTCCTCAACATCACAGGTGGCGAAGTCCTCTGGCACGCAGAAAGCACAGTCTGCTCGAAAAGATGGCAAGCATGTCGTGTCTCCAGACTGGCTGATGGCGTGCAAGTTCAGGTACGAGTCTGCATGCAAGACGCGCACAAATAAATGTGGCGGCTGCGCTATCTTAACACTCGGTCAAGGACCCAGCGTCTTTTTGGAATTTGCAAGAGGGCGAGAGCAGATTGGCTTATTGAGAATTTCAGCAGCAAATAGGAATTGGACTTTTGGGATCGCATACAGCTTGGCTTGCTCAATCCGTTTTTTTTAATCGAATTCTTAATTATAATCAGCATACAACTTTATGTGCTGATTTGCTCCTATCCATGCCTTCCCACGCCACGTTATGATTAGCTATCCTTTAAATGATGAGCTACAGTTTGAAGAGCGCGAGGTCATGTGCACACAATGTTTAACATGATATTATTGCGTGCTCATTCGCTTTCATTCATCATTGCAGCAACCTGTCACGTAACAAGACCTTCCGGCAACAACAGAAAACGTTCTGCTTGTAACGATTAAGGATCAAATGAGTGACAAGCAAGGTCAAGGGTAATTACTTAATACTTATACGCTCCTATAAGCAACCCAAGCTATGAAAACACAACTAAGGCTTCGGCAAATTTTAAAGCCGCTCACACTTGAGCATCTCATTCTTACCTTTAACTCTTTATCTCACTTGGACCCTCTCGTAGGTTGAGCAGCCAGCCCACGTTGAACGCCTTGATGGTACTACAAAAAGCTTTTCGTTGTGTGGTTTCCTTCTCTCCCTTGCACTGGCGATACCTACAGGCCTTTTGTACCGTGGTCTTTTGCCATCATGATATGACAGGCTTTTGTCAGCTTAACCTCTACATAAGGAGGACTGAAACATCATTATGTGTTTGACCTTGAACATCCTTCCCCCCTCAGGGTACAAGCACAAGCGATGCGGAATGCTCACCTTCCCCTGCCTCTCCTCCTCCTTGGTTTTATGTGTGCTCCAACTAAACTACCTACAATTAAATTTATGTGCGCTCCAGGTGGAGAAGAGAGGACGAGACGAGGTATGCAGCCAGCCTCCACCCCTCTGCTGACTCACATCCTTTTGTGCCCCCTTTGGGGGCGATCCAGATGGCAGACCCAGCTCCGCCGGAGGTGAGCACACAAGCAGGATTAGCTCACGCAGGCGAGTCAGCACCTGCTCACGGATTCGACAATTTGGTCGAGACAGCTCCAGCCTTGCCAGCGCTACCTAATCAGACTTTGGTAGAGACGGAAGCAGCAGCACCACCAGCAGCGGCGGCGGCAGCGGCAGCAGCAGCAGCAGCGGCAGCACCTGTCCAAGCAGTAATGCAGGAGGATGAGTCCGCAGAAAGCCAGGCACATCGAAGGGTAGAGGAAGGCAGAGGCGGGAAAATCATGGAAACCCCTTCCAAACCTATGGATATGGATGCTCACCAGGGGCCAGGCTGTGTAGTGGCTCCCGTAGATAATAGTAGCAGTTGAGATAGTAGTAACAGTTGGGGAAGAGGGAAAGATAGGGGCAAGGTCAGGGTGCAGGCTGTGCGGTTGCCAGCACAAAGCTAGACGAGCGATTCCAAGATGTCAGATCGCTCCAGACAAAACGGATGTAGCTAAGACGCTTGTTTCCTCTTGTTTCGAATCGGAAATGTTAACGAGGAAAATTGAACACTACTGGAAGAGTGTCACTACACCAAAATAATAATCCAGCCGGTATCCCTCTTCCTAGGTGCAAGCGTATGGTAAGTAATGCTGTTTTCTTTTATCCAGCTATACTTTCGGTGTGTTTTTGAACCAGTTTCAAATTGTTCTGAATCACTGATAGTGATCTATATGATTGTCCAGATGGCGTCCAGATAGTGTCCAGATGGCGTGTTCGTTATGCACATTGAGGGAAGAGGCAGGCATTTAGATCCCAAACAGATTCCCACTAGGGACAGAGACATACATCTTGTAGAATTCAAATTTTGCTCAGGCATAAACCGCAACAGACATTAGATATAACGCACAACCAGCATCAACCCCCTATCAATGTCTACGAACAAGGAGCCTTCGAGGCATCTCTCAAAACAACCAAGTCACACTTCATGTGATACGTCTTGGAGTCGGGGGCACAATCTACAATCAGTACACCATAACTCCTCTACTACAATTAGGCGTCACCACGCACAAAGTGCGTGCACCAACTAGCTACTAAGCAAACTACACTGCCATGCAATGAAAAGCTTAAACAAGACCACAAAAACAAGACATAAAAATACACTTTAACAACAGCAACAGTGATAATGGGGGATCTGGAAGGGGGGTTACTGGTAGAGCGGCTGGCTTTAGAAGGGCTATAGGCGCAGGCCGGATCGCATGGTTGACAACCCGCCGGATTCTCATTAGTCTCTGTTGTTTGAAACTTGTTTCTCTTTTTCGTCTTTCGGTGGGGCTCTGGCTAGTGCGAGCACTATAGTTGAGAGCCTTTCCTTAATGCACGCTGGTGACTTCCAGTGTAGACTTATACTTTCACTTTTATGATAGTGATTTATGAGTACAGGAGAACGGAAAAGGTGAAGTAATTTCTGAACCGGTTCTGAATTGAGTCAACTACAACTACCATTTAACTGTTCGGAACAGTTCCTGTTCTGTCACAAAAAAAGGACTACTGGATTTTTCCGAATTGGAAATCACCTTTCCTCCCCTCAAATGACCTCCCAATATCCACCTTTGCCAGGCATTCCCATGCATGCAGGAGTAAACTTGACTTTGTTAACATAGAGCAACATCCTGTTCCAAACTGAGCCCTATGCTCATAGTTTCAAATGCTTTACGGTCTGTCACTACTCAAATGTCGGTGTATTACCACATTTCTGGACGGGTTCAGAGCATTTTCAGTCCCGAATCAAAATTTTGCAACTCAGAACGATAAAGCTAACAAAGAACTGCCAATTCGGGACTTGTATTCAGAAACAAACCGTTTGTTTTCGGTAGCCTGAAATGCTGAACCAGCATAAAAGCGAGATCTGATGCCTATGGTGCATTACAGGAGTAAATGTCTGGTGGAAAGGATTTGAGCTCCCTGTGCCATTCCTCTCGCTTAGACCTCTCTTGTGGCTTTTTGTTGCACAACCTGGTATGCACACATAACTCCGAGCATGACAGATCAACACACAATTTTAGGCCCCAGGCATTGGCATTGTTCCGTAATATATGCACGTACAAGCAGAGGTTCTATTGATTGTTCTATTCTCTTCTTAAAATTTTAGATTGAAATCTTCTATAATATGCAACTTGATTACCGCATATTTTGCACAAGGTAATTGAGCACTTTTCTCCAATGGATCTGCAACACCCAACAGATCCGGAGACACACACCATCCCATCTGGAGAACAAAAATAGGAAAAACTTCTCAGTGGGGATAAGGTGGTTGGAATGAAAGCAGAAGCCTGAGCTCCACCAGGAGTATTATTGCTCAGAGAAATCTGGGGGGTTGTGTTTAATGTCTTGTTTCATCTGTATGGTTTTTGTTGTGGATTTGATTGCATGTAGATTCTTTCATGGAGCTGCGGCACGTCGACCAGTAACTCCGAGGCTGTGGAGTGGGTTCCTTGTGTAGCTGCTGTGAATAGTGCCTGTTGCTCCTAGTAGGGAGATGCGAAAACTTTGCGGTGTCCGAGTACGGGAGGCATTGGCAGCTGATGTCGTTCTTGTGCCTTTCGTCACACTGAAAAAAGTGGCCCCAGCCCAGTAAATATCCCCCCGCAGCACCTCACCATCATCATCCCCTCCCCCATCCGTACCCATCAGAGGCCGACCCAGCCCCCCTCCCCCATGTCCCCGCTCGGCGCTGCCGTAGGGCTCCGGCAACCAGCAGCAGCACCAGCGCAGGGATACAGGCGGCGTCCATCTCCACAGGAGCTCCTACGCGGGCAGGCTATTGGATCTAGCTGGAGGGGGGGGGGACCAGTGGAGCCCAACCTCTTTTTTCTGTGCTGGCCAGGAGAGGGCCGTTCGCTGCTCTTTTAGTTGTGGCGCCCCTCGTCTTGGCCTCTTAGTGGGTTAGTTGGATGGTCCATAGTTTGCCAAGCCTCGTCTCTAGCTCGTGCCTGTCCCCTTAGTGAGTGTGTGAGTTGTGCTGCCTGGTGAAGATGCAGCCGTCTCTGCTGCCTCTCTGTGTGTGCAGCCTCCCCTTTAGGTATGGTGTTCTGCCTGGTGTTGTTGCGGCCCTTTACCATTGCGTCCCGGTGTGGAGCCTCTCCTTCCTTGCTTGCTGGTCAGCCATGCTCTTTGTTGTACGTCGTTTTGGTACTGCCTCCCGCCCCCCTCTCCCTCTCGCCTGGTTTACCTGCCCGTCTGTCTGTGTAGGGTTAATTTTTTTTTGTAGCTGGTCATAGACCGCAGCTCTGTGCCCAGCCCGGATCCTCATTTTTCTCTCCCATACTCTCTCCTCTAAGGGTATCCCGTGGACTCTTTATAGTTCTCGCCTACTATGCTGGAAGAGTATTGTTACACCAAATGCCCTGTAATCCAGCCTAGCTGTATTCTTTGTTTTTGGGTGTCTGTTTGCTCTTTTTGTTGGGACCTGTAGGATATGTGAAATGTGACTGGCACACTGTTCAGGATGAGGAGCACATTTTGCTGGATTCTCCACATGAACATCTTGTCAGCCTTCACACACAGCACCGCCAACTTGTCTTCCCACCTCAGCATAAGGATAGCCCAACTCGTTTGAGGACTTTTTCTACCAACCGTGTATTGTGCCAACAGCACCAAAGCCAGCAGCATCGCACCTCCCAAGCCAGCAACACCAGGGAGGAGCAATGCAAGCCGTGAGCAAGTTGCGGCGAATTTGCAATCCCTTCTGACTTCCATGGATAGGATTTTGGTTCGAGTAGATAGCAGTTAGACTCTCATGCTGATCAGCGAGCGCTGAAATAGAGCCTGCCTGGCTGGTCGTCTTTCTCTGCCTGTATGTGATGCCCAACTTGATGCTTCTAGACCGGCACCTGCTGCCTTGCTTCTGGTTTCTAGAGCTGGCTTGACTTTCTTCTGTGGAGCACTAGCACTGCTTCCTTCAGAACTCTCTGTGCTCAGACCAAACCTTTTTCTGCTAGTTCTTAAGCCATACTTGACTATACTTTTCTTTAAGGGTAGGGTTAGGGTTATAACACTTGGCACTAGCACTGCTTCCTTCAGAACTAACCTAAACCCTCACTTAATACCTGGACAATTTAATTTACCTACACGGCATCAGTTACTCAGTGGCCAATTGCGGTCTAGGCAAATTCTTCCTTCTGACATTGCAGTCCCACCCGGTCCTGGTGGAAGGTACAGAA
>Ga0307947_1002252_pt1 | contig 15431 bp, 13 predicted proteins | sample OrgLakmetagen232_FD_201840 | JGI IMG/M metagenome (GOLD analysis project Ga0307947, IMG submission 201840) | Saline water microbial communities from Organic Lake, Antarctica - #232 | ecosystem: Environmental > Aquatic > Non-marine Saline and Alkaline > Saline | place: Antarctica: Organic Lake...
TATATCTGTTTCATGTTTCCTCTAGCTTCTGTTCCTTTTGTTAGCCAGGTGTAGTTCCAGGCTTTTCCAAACTTCCGCTGAGATGCCCTTTGAGGCATATATAGTGATGTAACCTTACCTTACCTTGCCTTTTACTTGGTTTGTTTTGAGGTTTACCTCGTTCTCACAGGTTGAGCAGTCATTCCAGGTTGAATGCCTTTGTAATCAAACTAACACCGTGTGACACTGACACTGACAGGCTGTTCCCCCCTTTGCAACCATGTAATTGTTCAAACTGTGGTGTGTGGACGCACAACGGAACCCAAAATAAGGTACATCTGCTCAGCACCTGGTGCCTTTTTTGTCAGCTGAGTGCCTCGCCCTTTTTCTTGATTTTTTCTAGCCTCTTTTTTGGTTCGGTTACAGGCTTTTCCAAGCTTCCGCTCAGATGCCCCCCGGAGACATTATAGCGATGTAACGCACCTTACCTTACGCCAGAATAAGTTTTGTTTTGTTTGGAGTACAAGGCTTCCAGCCTGGCCTGGCTGCGCAACAACAGAAAAACCAATCGCAATTGGCAGCACTTATAAACTTGCAAACATCTGAGTGTGAAAAACAAATCGCCAGATCAAAACGCAATTCTGCATTATGAATTGCAGCAGTAAAGTGCAGTCTTTGAAAAATACGCTGTTACGATGAATACTACAAATAGAGATGATGATTTAGATTGCCACTGAACAGCTCATAACACAACACTGTCCTTGGTGCGTGTTGCTAGGCCACAATTTAAACCGGTTTAAGCAAGGATTGCACATGCCCAGCAAACTATATATGGCGCTTAAAAGCAGCCAAGGATGAATGGAATACTGCGGGAAAATGAATAATGGCGCCCTGCAGCAGAGTACAAGCAATCAGACGTCTGGGAACTAGAACTCTGACCTGTACGCACAAATTTCACGTATCCTTCAACACTTCTTTGCACCTATTTGACATTTACAAAATGTCACTGCTGAATCTGGTAGCGTATAATAATTGTAGTGTAAAATTGACAAGGAGGTGAGACGTCTTACACCTCACACATAAGGCCTCTGATATGATGCAGACTGCCACATCAGGCACTTGGAAACTGGCTTACAAGTGCCTGCAACTGCCTTACCATTGCACGCACATATGTCACCCAAAAGGCCGATGCTCCCACTAGCAAGACCACGCAGAAATTGATTGTGATAGCACATATTTCATGTGCCTGAAAAAGAAATAGCCCAAATCACGTTAGTTTATCGTGGTACAGGGATATTAATGGGGAAAAGAAAGGGCCAGGTCATACTATGACCTACCCCCTGATTCTTTTCTGGGCCAGGCCCCAAAATCACAGGCACACACACATACACTCACATTCACACACACACATGCACACGCACACGCACGCTTTCCTTGAAGGAGGTATACAAATTGCACCTGCTGAGACTTGCAAGTGCACCCACACAGAGGGAGGGGCCTCTCACATCGCCTTTCAGCATCAGCTATACACAAACAAGCAGCCCTTCAATCCAGTTCAAGATAGGCTCTCTCGCAAACAGTCTCACGGAGGTACAGGTTGCAACATGGTGTATCTCTTTGCTTTTTACTAGTATGCACAAGTAAACTGCAACAGTCCCCGCAAGCCTCAATACCCATACCTAGTGGTCAAGCACCTGACCTCACAGTAAGGCACACCCAATTCCTCCTGCCCTCCTGCACAGCAACCCAGGCACTGACTACCACCACCGCCTACAGGTTAAAGGACCGGTGGCCACTCGTAAACGAATGACCCATGGCCGCGGCAGCTGCGTGGGGCTCCATAGACGCACGGCGCGACTGCTCCTTAGTCTCCAGGGCCCTGCACAGCAGTCACAGGGTATGGATGTAAATCCTAATTTGCGAAAAACTGGCCAGAACCGCGATAATGCTTCGTACGTGTCCACCGGATATGCAATGCAACGTTGCTGAAAGGGTAATATGAGAGTATTGAGACAAGGATGACAAGTACCGATTCTGTTCTTTACGCACGTTTATTTATATAATATTACACGAATACATATACGTAGCATTAAAGGCATACCTGCTGGCAAAAGCGTACACACTGTAATTACATATACACATTATGTACACATACCGGACATACTTTTTACTATATCACACTAGACTGTGCATGGTTTGCTTGCAGCCCTAGTAGCACCTTGACTCCAGCTGCCTTTGTGTGTTTGGCGAGAGCAGCAAAGTCATGTGAAGGTAGGCCAGATCTGTGTAGTGACACTCCCATCCTCACCCTCATTCAGTGCTAGTAATACGTAGGCACACGTACAACATGTATGGCTAGAGTTTGCTCAACCCTACGTATGCATCACGGAACCAGGGCCGACACTGAAAAAGAAAATCACAAGGAGGAGGTCGATATCATAGGTTGGTGTGGAGAAAGCAATGCGGAGCTGTCACAGTGTCAGGGCTTCCCCTGGCAGACGAGACATATTATTAGACTCACGCTCATTCAAATTTCCTCGCATCAACCATGTCTCCTCGTATTGGGAATAGAATAAAAAGCTACACCTCTTGATTTTCCAAACTGTTCACACATCAGTACCTGACTGAACCTGTGTCACAGCATGAGGCGCTGCTTCACTGCAGATTGCGACAGCTTGCTGGCAGTTTGGGGATACTTCAAGCAGCGCGTCACCCAGTACTCCCCCACTTGCAAACATACGCTTATAGCATACATTATCATCATGCACTCATCACACAGCGGCTGCGTAATAACACCACCTCCTTCTCTGCGACGTATGCACAGATACTCATCATCACGCACTGTTCATGCATCACTCACTTGCGTAGTGACACCACCTCCTCTGCCAGCATCCTGATGAGGGCTGTGTTGGAGCTCTCATTCATCGACATGCCGGCCATCATCGCAGCAGGGTCCCCTCCTGTGTGCGCAGAGTCTTGAGAAGGTTAGTTTCTGGCAATGCTTATGGTCTTAATTGTTCATCACATGGCGTCCTAATTAATGCTTATCAATGCCTATCAATGCCTATGGTCCTTAGCATATATCACATGACGTTTTAAAACATAGCGGTAAGGATGGCGTTGTCTAAGACAAAACAAGTGGCGAGGAGAATGTGAGTGGGTTGTAGGTGGGAGGACGATGCAGAACTTGTCTGCAAGGAGACGGTAAGGGAATGACGGGGTGAGAGAATGGGGGGGGTGGGGGATGAATGAGAGAAACAATTGTGTGGTATAAAGACAAAGTAGCTTCATGTAGCATCTGAAGCTTTCAACCTTGGTCAGGCTGGGAGGTCATGCAATTACATCGTATATGGCCTTACATTTCAAGATTAACCTGCCCAGGTAGAGGCCGCATCTGCACCGCACAAAACCATACTGTTATGGGTTTGGCCAACTCTACGCTTAGTGCAACGTTGCTCAGTGTTGGCCCTTCCCTTGAAATCACATAAGTACGAGCTTGCTTGCTCTGGACTAAATATAGCATTTTTGGCACTATTGCATGGATGAAATGAATCCAGGAGCTTGGACATGACAAAAACACTCTCCTCCAACAAATGCACACCAATGCGTGAACTTTGCCTTTGACATACAGGCATACACATAGGCATATTGACGTAATCATCGAATTAATTCTTGGAAGTTTACACCACCGATTTGCATTGGAAAGGCTTTAAGGGTGCATTTCCTGACTTACGACAACGGCCAGGCAACTTGGACTTAGTCCTGGCAGTTGTAAATGTGTATCAGTCATACACGCCAGCTGGCTGAGCCAAACCATCTCCACACCAACACATTATCAACCTGGTTTCAGTGCAAGCGCTTTGATTTTCATCACCAGGATCGCAAGGCACTTACTTAGTTACTGGAAAATCGAGGCAAAAAGTCTCCCGGCATGGTAGTTCCTGGATACTGTTGTGAGTATAGCCTCATTGAACAAAAAGCAAGGCTAGCTATTATAATAACAGTTTAAATTCAGTCATTGCACAGCCCTAAAAGCAAAGTACACACACATATACACACACCGGCTGTTTGATGCCCCATCCCTTCCATGCCGCCAGGAGCACCCATGCTGCCGCACATCTGCTGTGGGCTGCCTCCCATCATGTGGGGTTTTGTGCCCATGTTTTGGTGCACAGCAGACGCAAAGTGGTTGATCACGCTGTCCGTGCTTGGTCGCAGCTGCGTGTGTGTGTGTGTGTGTGTGTGTGTGTGTGTGTGTGCGTGTGTATTTGTGTGTGTGCGTGTGTATTTGTGTGTGTGTGTGTGCGTGTGTATTTGTGCGTGTGTGTGTGCGTCTGTGCGGTCATGCATGTGCATGGCGTGTCTATGTTTGCATGTGCATGTTAGGGGTGTGTATGTGCACAGATGTGTCTTGCGTGCAGAACGCGTCTGTGGACCGTGCCAACAGCCCGTCACTCCCCCTCTGCACCTATACCTGGTGCATGGGCTGCTGCGGGGGATGCGCATAGGCTTGTGGCTGGTAAGGCTGCTGGTGCGGCATCATGGGAGGAGGTGCGTATGGTGGCTGCTGCTGTGGGGACATTGGGGCTTGTGGCTGGTAAGGCTGCTGGTGCGGCATCATGGGACTGCTGTTGGTTGGCCTGCATCAATGCCAATGAGTTGGCTTTGCTCACGTAACACAGAAGCAGCACAGTACTATTGTCTGTCGATGGGAAGGGCCGTCTGCTTTGCATTAATACGTACGAAGTCATTAGGGTAGGAGTGAGAGTGGGACGGGTCGGTGCGTACGGACCGGCATCTAGAGGTCGGACAGGGTACACAAATGCACCAGGGTGCGCACGTACGCGATTGCATGCACGCACGCTGCACAAACCTTTGCCACATGCACACGCGCACACACACACACACATACACACACACAACCCGCTACACAAAAAACACACACCCAGTTACACAAACAACTGTACGGACACTGTATTACAGCAGCGGCTATCCTGTGCTGGGATTCAGCCACACGCTGTGCTACTCAGCCCCCTTACCTGGCATTCACAAACGAATCGAGGCCCATCATGGCAGCAGGGTCTGCAGGGGGGGGGTGCCCCATCCCCATGCCTCCCCCCATCATCCCCCCACCAGGCATACCCCCCATTCCACCTGAGCCCATGTTACACATGCCACCTCCCATGCCATTGAAGCCCTGCATGCCAGACATGGAGTGCCTCCCTCCCATGCCGCTCATGCCACCCATTCCGCCTCCCCCCCCCATGCCGCTCATGCCAGAGAAGCCAGACATGTCCATGGAGGCCCGCTGAGATTCCTGTGGGTGGAAAAGGACGTGTGGGCGAGGGAGAGAATGTGGGTGTGGGTGTGGGTGGGAGGGAGGGAGGGAGGAAGTCAGCGCCTTTTGCGCCGATTGTGTGTATCCTTTGGGAGATGGTGTCTCTGGAGGTCCACTGGTTCTTGTGATTCAGCTAAGGAGTGAAACAAAAGGGAGCAACATAACGTGCCGTGCTTCCCACAACAAGAGCTCTCTCTTAAGCGTCAACTTCACAGGTCTGAACACTAACCACACGCCCATGTGCTCCCTTGCAGATGCTTAAAACACACACGCACACACACCTACCACTTGGTATAAACGTTTGCATGCAGGTGAGACCACGTGGGTTACTCAGAAGCACTCACGTAACACATCCCACTGCATACCTTAGAGTTGCAATGAGACTCAACGGATTTGCGCCTCAGGGCTGGTCCCGCATTCATGGAACGATCAATTGACCTGCGTAAGAGTGTGTGTGGTTGTACATGTATGTGTATAAATGTGCATGTGTGTGCCATCTGTTAATATGCATGGTTGTGCACGCCTGTATGAGTGTATTTTTACGCGTGTCTTGTGTGAGTGAGTGCATGTGCGTGCAAACTGTGTATGCTTATGTATGCGTGACAAGTACGTGTGTATCTTCTTGTGTGTGTGTTTGTGTGTGTGTGCGTGTGTGTATGTGTGTGTTTGTGTGTGTGTGTGTGTGTGTGTGCTCGCGTGTGTGCATGCATACCTGCGACGGGGTATCTCCTCCTCCACCGCGGGCGGGTCTGGTCTTCTGACTGGTTCTGGTGCCTTTTTGGCAGCCTGGTCGATGCTGGGTCCCTTTTTGGGGGCCTGCTGGTCAATGCTTGGTCGAGGAGAGTCCTTGCCCCTGCGATTTAAAAAGCACGACTCTGTCAGTCTTACCCCTTTCAATGTAATTACAGCAGGCTTGTGATTTTCTGGATTTACGCTGGCTGATCCAGCAACGCCTATCAGCCCAATATGTGTGGCTGCCATTTACCCCCCTAGTAAACCTTTGTAAACCTTCGCATTTTACTGGAACGGTCGCCCTTTTGTAAAATCACACGAGTTCCGGAATGCTACCAGAAGACCTTTGCCCCCACTGTCTAATGCTGGGCCACGGCATGCCTTTCAGTGGTCAACCTTCTTGTGAAATGTTTATTAGCTGACCTCCGCCACAATCTACAGGGCTCTTGGGTGGGACAGCGATCACAAGTTAACTGTTGGACATGGGGCCTAAATGTGCCTTACGGGGGCCAGTTGAGTTTCTTGCCTGCACAGCAAATTAATTTATCCCAATCATTTTGGCTTCCTGATCGGAGGGTTAATAATATGATCTCAGGAAAGCTTGCCCCAAGCCAGAGGGGGAGAGAGGAGAGGGTCCTTTGGACGTGCATGTGTGCGTGCATGCGTGTGTTTGTGAGCATTCCCCAGTATGATACTCAGTCTCTCTTAGATTGCATTGCTAAGTAGGACTGCCAATGTGTGCATGCATGCGTGTGTGTGTGTGTGTGCACATTCCCCAGTGTGAAACTCAGTCTCCCTTAGATTGCATAGCTAAGTAGGACTGCCGAGGGCCCAACGCAGCGACGTAGGCATAAAAGGTGAAACAAACATTTTCACGGCTAGGGCGAGCAGTGGTATTTCATTTAATTGAAAGTGACGATTTGTCAATCACATTGGCTACTCCTGAATACATAACTCTGTTGTCATGCAAATGTCCATCTTTTGTTTCTGGTATGTGCATATGCTTATGCATAGTATGTTGGTGGGACGGGACAAATTCGTAAAAGCACAAATAGGATGAACAAATGATAGGAAGGGGATCCTGCTCAATGCCATGCAATGGGATGTGAGCAGCACCGCTGGGAAGAGCAGCACCATGCAACTGCTGGTACAAGAATTGTATGGAGTGTTCCTGCGTGTGCATAGATTTCTTCTACTTAGCAAGACTCGTGATTGGCAAAGCCGCTGCTCGGAGCTTGGCACACAGTCGTCGTGCTTCGCTGGCAAGCTCACCCTATTTACTAAAAATTCATTTACCCATGCTTTATTATTGACGACAGCATCTCAGGATTGCATGGCAGCCATGGCTGAGGGCTTGTCATTCAGCCACCTTTCACTTCAAAGCCTGTGCGCTTCCTAGCAGCTTGAAGCTATGCCAGCCATTTGCATTCCTCTTCATCTTCAAGCCGAGTCTCAACGTATTCCGTGTTATCACTGCTGCATACAATTTTCTCTAAAGCAATCAGGACGGCAAGGCTTGCTGTTTTTCTGTGCTTCTGTCCAGAAATTCGTTGCCACTTAGATATATGCGTGCAGGAAAGTAGCAAACATCTGCACCCCAGACAGGAGGCTCAAAGGCTTGTCCTTGCCAACCTCTTGATGCGGATTTAAAACAAAGGCATTCTATCTCCTCCCCATAATAAGATTCAGAAGCTTTTATACTCCCCTTCGATAAGGATCAGGCTCCCTAGTAAGAAAGGTGACGAGGAGTTTTTGACACCTGCAGCGCACTCACTTGTCAATGGACTTGCGGCCAAACAGGCCCTTCTTCTCCCCCTTCTCCTTCCATTCCGCCACTAATTCCTTGCTCTTGACTTTTGCAAGGATAGGCCCGACGTCTTCCATTTCCTCCTGCAAGAAGGGAGGGCATACACGCTCGAAGGTCTGTTTTCAATTAGGGATGTTGCATTGGCGGCTGCTGTGAGAAAGAGGAGCGACATGCAGTGTGCCAAGTCTGCAATGTGCCGCTTGTAGAAAGGGATGTATTTTTGCCTTGTTTGTGTTTTTTGGCAAAGCCCCCATCTTGGGGGCGTGAGCCCCTAGCGTCATCTCCTTCCCACCAGGGAACTTCAGGGGGTTTGAAAAACCTACGGTTCGCCCTAAGCTAATTTTTTTAGCTGTGCGGGTCGCCCTCAATTGATTTTCTAAATAGTGAAGAAATGTGCGGCTGCGCCGCACATTACTTCACAAAATGTGCGGGTTGAAAATTTTTTTGCCTGGGCTTTGGGAAGGGGTATTGAGACAAGGAAATCGGGTTTACATGCTTGGGAAAACTTCAAACATCCAATTCATTGTACCGTCAGCGCTCCTCCGCATGGTGTTTTCCCAGTCAAGGAAAGAGAGATGCGCGGGAAGGCTCACGAGTGGCAAGGCGGTCGATTGGGATGGTCGAGCAGGCCCAGGGGCTAGAGCAGATGGGGGCTCAGCAGCGGGTGCAAGAGCTGGGGGCTCCGCAGTGGGTGCAGGAGGTACCGAGAGCTCAGCAGCAGGTGCTGGAGCGGGGGGCTCGTCCTGCTCAAAAGCATCATGGAACTTCTCCCCCTCTGGTTCTGCGGCAGCTGCCTCCTCTGGTACTGGGCCTGCTCCCTCTGCTGCTGCTCCCCCTGCTGCTGGTGGTGCTGCTGGTGCTGGTGCTGGTGCTGCTGCTGCTCCTGCTGCAGGCTGCACGGAGGCACGCCGTGTGTGATTCCCTTCAAGAGACATGTTCTCATCACCACCAGCACCACAAGAACCACCAGCACCACAAGCACCACAAGCACCAACAGCACTTACATAAGTCAGCCAGCTTAGGAGTCTCCTTCTGTGGGGGAGGGCTCCCTTCCTCCCCCTCCCCCTCCCTCCTTTCCTTCCTCTCTTGCCCGGAGCCATTAAGTCAGCATCATTACATTTTCAACGGGCAGCCTGGACATTGAATTTTAATTTAATGCGGGAAGCCCGCAGCCAGTGGCCTCCGCCACTGGCTTTTCTTCGGGACGCCCAGATTCAACCTTTTAAATTTTGGCCTTGCCCTACGGGCAAGACCAAAATTTAATTTATAAGTGCGGCGCCCGCACGGGCTGAAGTTCCCTGCTTCCCACCCCACTTCACACCGGCCTCCCCAGGCTTACCCAGGCCACCCCACGGGCTGAAACTTGACATAGGCTCCTAACCAAAACTCGTACCGCACCATATAATTTCTGTGACCCTGGGGTGCGGTGTGTGAAGTGTTAGAGACAAGTTTTGTTTTGGGGGGGTCCAGCCCTCCTCCCCAGGCCCATCCACGGCACCTCTCGGTCTGAGACTTGACATAGGCTCCTAACCAATCTTTCTACCGGGGCAGATGAATTCTGGGACCCTGGGGCGTCGTGTGTAAAGTTTTTGAGCAAAATTTTGTATGGAAGCTCCAGGAAGCTGCCCAGCATTCCTCAGCCAAGCCCCCGTACCACTTTATGATGGTGCAGTATCCATCAGCACACTTCCCCGGCTGCGGATGCTGCGTCAGAAGCCATTCGTTGCGTTCCGACTGCAAAGTTCACGGTTGACCAGCAAGCAGAATCAAGTAATAATTATTTCAATGGGCTATATTATTTTAGTTTAGTAAGTTGTTCATGACGCGCGGAGATTTGCTTGGACAGACCCTTTAGGAACGTGGTCCATGTTGGCTTGGACTGTTTGTGGGGCATGGAGCGCACGGAGCAGGTGCTTGCTGCGCACTGTGTGTTCAGACAAGCAGAGTTCAGACATCGTGGCCTGCCCGGGCCCCATGCTCGCACCTGCCCTCTAAGCAGACAGGGAACAGCAGAAGGTGCACATCCTCACGCCTGTTTCAGCAGAGGCTACTTCAGCACAGCGCCATGCACACCACTACAGTTTCTGTGGGGCAGCACGACACACACAGGCGTGCCTGCACACACGCATGCGCACGTGCACACACATAGAAACACAAACGTGCAAGAGTATACACACAGGCGCGCACACAAACTTACACATGCACGCACACAAACACAGACACATGCGCGAGCACACATGTACATACACACGCACTAACACACAGGCACACACGCGCGCGCACACACACTCACACGCACACATGCATATGCATGCACACGTTGCGCGCATGATGGGCTGCGCCAATTTCTTCAGCGTCGCTAGCGACGCACCCACACTTGTCCCTCTCAAAATTTGTCAAATACATGCACATACAGACACACATACTGATAGCCACGACCACGCCATTACACACGCATGTCACTCCCCAAAACTCTTACCACTGCATGATGATAGTGCTTGCCCTTTTCTCCTCCCTTGCTGGGGTGGCCCCAGCACAAAATTGGGGTGTCATGGAACTGCAGAAACGCACCAGGTGGTAAGCAGGTTACTATGAGAAAATCAGCACCTAACACCTGTAGCATGGGCTCTTGCCAAGAGAATTTGCATTTAATGTCGATGCCACTGCACTGAGAACACTGAACGTCCGTACCTAAGTTTGCGTGCACCTTTTGGTTTTTATGCTGTCAATATGTGGTATTGTGTGTGTTTGTGTGCTGCATGTATTTATATGTGTGCATGGTAGTGCGACTGTGTGTGTCTGTGTGTGTATGCGTGTTATGCCTATGTGTGTGTTTGTGTTTGTGTTTGTGCCTGTGTGCGTATGGGTGTGTGCTTGCTGTGATTGCAAGTGTGCAAGCTCACCTGCTCTTTCAGCACTTTTCTCAGTGCATCACTGAACTCAGCTTTACCCGGCGCAGTGAAGTGGTTGTTGAGAAGCACGGCGTGCAACCCGCCAACTTGAGCAGCCTCCTGCAAGGAACATGTTGCAGCAAAAAACGCTACAGGTGATTTTGTTCAGAGCTGCCTCCTGCCTCCTGGAGTAGCAGTGTTTGAACAGCCTGGAGCCAAGCAAACCATAACATAGTGCGCAGAGCAGTGGTACAACAGCCTGGAGATCAAGCACATTTCGGCCTGTACTTCAGAACAACAGCACACTGTGCAAGGCATATTGGCAGAGTCAAGGCAGCATTAAGAGTACAAGGAAAGGTACGTGTGGGTTGTGTGTTTGCATGTTTGAACACACACATGCGCACGCGCGCACACATGCACATGCAAGTACAGACCATGGAAGCAATGAGCTGCGTAGTGAGGAAGAGCCTCGACGTTCAACCACCCTGCCTGCGGACAAAGTAAGGAAAAGGAAAGGAAGGAAAGGAATACGGACACAGGTATTAGGGGAGATTGAAATGACCTCAGAGATTCACTTGCAGGTACGCCAGGATGTATAACTGCTCTAAGCCCTATTTCTTGCCCCCCAACTCCCTTCCCCAAATCCACGCCAGCAATTTTGGCCGGCCCCTACAAAGGGCGCTTGCGCGTTTCCTCTCCTTCGAAGAGGTCTCGCCGCACCTGCGCCTGCTCGCAGGCTTGCACCGACCGATGCTCCTTGAAGATGCGGATAGGGCCCACGTTCTTCTTCGCTGCCTGTACGTACGGGATGAACTCGTTCAAGTCCTTCTCCCCGGCCACGACCAAAACGCTGAAAAAAAAGGGAACGAATGGATTCAGGTTCAGTGCATTGTTGAAGGCGACAGGGAGCGATGGACTTCAATTTCAACCCACTTGAACGGCATTCTCTGCGTATTCAAATATAATTTTATTTCGTTGTCGCTAAATTCTGTTTTTTGAAATCCCAGGCTCCTAAATTCATTTGCACGTGAATTCCTCCTTCCATGCTGAGACCTGCATTCCCAAACGAGTGGCTTTCTTCTTTGTGCTCCCTGACCGACTAGCAAGACCTCCTGACGTGGCAATGCAGTATAAAACGGTGGGGATGATCATCATCCGCTCGCTGGAATTGATCCTGAGCCTTGCTTCTCTTGCCCCAGTTTGCGCAGGCACGCACAACAGGTGCTCACTCTACCTAATCCAGATAAGTGCTTAGTTGGTTAGGGAAGAAGAGTCATGGGGTCGGTAGGTCAAAAGTAATAAGGCAAGCTCGCAAGCTCCTCGAGTTTGTGTGGTTCTGTATTACGCGCAGCTTGTTTTCATGCTTTTTGCATGCACTTTTTGCAACTAAATTGAAGGGTAAATTTGCAAGATTTGGCCTTGTAAGCTTCTATTTTTTCTTTTATGTGTGCAAGACCAGATTTTGTTTCTTAAATGTGTGTTTGCTGCCTTCTTCTATGTGTGCAAGACCAGATTTGTGTGTGTGTGCTGCCTTTCAATGGGAGCTTCTTAATAGGCAAATTGTATTTAACGACCGAACGAATTTCTATCTCGTATAACTCTTTGTTCCTTGCCTCTTATTCCTTGTTTACACTCTTTGAACTTTAAAAAAACACGCAGGCACTGAGAGCCACTCCTCCATGAGCGAACCATTAAAGTACTGAGTACCGTAAAGCTCTTTTCACCATAACAGACATATAGTAAACAATTTTCCAAGTTACATGGCTGCTTGGGCGCATGTTGGCACTGCATTAGCAAAAGAGTCCGGAAGCCCAATGCAACAGACTACATGGATGTTTCAGATATGGCCATCAACTTCGTGATGAGCCCTCCCTCTTCTTAGCGGGACGTGTGGTCTGTTAGACCCTTAGCTCAGCTCTGCAGTTTCTGGCGCTTTTGCTTGTTTGAGCCTGGTGCTCCAGTCTCTTTGTGACTTCTTTATTCCTTCTGGTACTCTGTTCTGGACCTCCCTGACTGGGCCTTTTTTGTCTGCGGTAAAGGAGTTTTACGGTACTCGGTACCAAAGTGGCTTTCTTTTTCCTTAACTTCATGTGGGGAGTGGTTTTCACTGCCTGCGTAGTTTTTCTTTCTTTTTCTTTCTTAGAAAGTTGGTTATTAGTCTTCTCCTTCAAACAGTCCTCCCTGCCTCCTTATCTTTTGCAATTCTAGGACGAAAGGAGATGTGTAGTGCAAAGGACATATAACAAGACAGCTGTAGGAATCACAAGCATATATCCGTGTATATCACCAACCACTTCACTGTTTGACTCCATTTCTTTTGCAGTGACATTTATTTGTTACAAGGAGTCCATACCACCTAAAATCATGTAATTTGGTGAAGTGGGTGAACAGCTGTGAAGATTTTGTGGTTTAAACTAGGGTTCACGCCGTGGGCAATTAGGCATGTGCGCCACAACTGGCAGTTTTCAAGCTCAGGTGTAGCCAAATTACATACCTCTGGGTGCAAAGTTTAGAAACTGCCAGTTGTGGCCATGTGTGAATTATTCAGGCATTAATTCCCCCTTTTTTGGGCGGACTTGGCTAAGAAGTTCTCTTGGCCCTTTTCCACACAGGGGAATTGAGTTACGAGCTATCTCCTTAAACAACATGCGTCTGTTATGTTTGTACTGCACAGTGAAAGCGTCCATGGTCAGCAAATAGTACCGTCATCAACGTTTATTGAACAAATTATGTTGAAAGAATGCGACAGCTAAGAAACTAAGCGTTCAAGGTATACCATTGCTATAAAAAGGCCTAGTATCTGAGGAACAAGGACACACCAAATATTAAGGCAGTGAGCGCATACCGGTATGTATCAAACATGCTACCAGTGACAAAGACAGCGATATCTGCATCATTGATTTCACACACAGGAGTAAACTCCCAAGCTGCTAACAGAGAGAAAAAAGACGGCACGCTAGAGCTCAACCATGAAAGCCTGATAACGAGAAATAGAGCCAAGCAAGGTTCTTTCGCAAGTTCCCATGCTTTTGAGTAGCAGCACGGCCTGCTTGCGTGCGTGCATGCTTGATCTAGCCCTCCTAAAGGTAGCCGCTCTACCAGAAAAAAATGGGACATCACCCACTGAACAAGCGGTGTGCACGGAGTTGCGCACCGTGGCACTGCTTAAGGTAATTTCCAACAGTGTTGTACATGCTTCCGACGCCAAATGCATCAAGCCACATCCAGCCGATGAGCATGAATTGGCCAATTGAGTAATACCGGCCATCACGTGATCACGTGATGGTCGGTATTACTCAATAGGCGTGCACGCCTAGCAGATGACATGGGCTTGCCTTCCTTTGCGTGGTAAAAGAGAGCACCCATAAATGCACATCAAAGAGCATATCAAATTTTGCAGTTTCACACTGGGACCTCAACTCCATACAAAGAAAAAGAAAAAGAAAAAGCTCAGCTAGTAGTGATGACACAGCCAGCATGATTATGGCAGGGGGTTACTTAGGTGCCCGCACCAGGAAACCCCTCACCGCGCAAACAAGAAATAGAAATTAATGTGGATTAGAGGGGTTGTGTGCCGTAGCAACCGGACCGAATCCTTGGCTTACTGTGCTTGTGTTATATTGCAGTGCATACCTTGCTTTAAATACTGCCTTATCAATGCCTGATGTTGTGTTCATGCAGTTTGTGTGTCAGGTTTCTTATCTTATGGTATTCCACAGCAAGGTGTGACATTTCCATTTCCACAGCAAGGTGTGACATTTCCATTTCACACACATTTATTTATGAAAAGGAGTTGCTTGACAAACTCAATAGGAGTTCCTTGACGAACTCATTAACTGCGTGAGGAACTCACTGGTAGGTTCTATGCGGACTTTTTGCAGGCTCCCTTGGCGCGCAAGCACAACTAGCTAGAGGCACACATGTCTCACAAGACCGAGATGCATGTGAGTCGCTCACTGTGGGTTTGATGCACACTTCAACTTTGCAGCCCTGCTACGTGTAATTAAGTGCCTGGCTGTAATGTGTGACAAAATGTGCATCTGTGTATCACATCATTCTGTAATACACAATACTGTACAGTGTAGATCAAGGGAAGTTAAGCGTGCTGCCCAGTGCCATGCTTTCGCGTAGTCAATTAACAAGCTGCTCTTGCCTTGATGTGTTTGGTTGGGTACCAGTATTCATCAAGCTTCTGTGTGCTTGACTGAGTTACTGGACTTTGAGATGCAAAAGACTTTGAGATGCAAAAAATTTACCCAAGCACAAGCAGGATCAGCTTTGAATGTCTAACACTCAGCCAAGCACGAAGTTTGATGAATTCTGGCAGGCCGACGAGCACATCAAGTTAGGAGCAGCATAATTAATTCTTATATATATATGCACTGGAACTCAAAATGAAAGGAAATTGCGCTTTGCACTACGTGCTGCGCAATGCAGACTATGCCATCAAATGATATACACCCCCTCATTCAAGATGGTGCAGACATGACCCCTTTAAAACCTACCCACCTCGCGAAGGTCTCTGCCTTTACGCCCAGGGAGGGCTTGAAAAAGAAGAAAATAAAATAAATAGAGCCGCTGTGCTCGTTGCAGTGGCTCTCTCAATTTTTGTCGGGTCTGGCGACCTGTGTTGGTATGCATGGTTATCAGGAGACCAGCCTCGCCGTCTCCTCTTCACGTGGCC
>Ga0307947_1002253_pt1:0-5000 | contig 15430 bp, 10 predicted proteins | sample OrgLakmetagen232_FD_201840 | JGI IMG/M metagenome (GOLD analysis project Ga0307947, IMG submission 201840) | Saline water microbial communities from Organic Lake, Antarctica - #232 | ecosystem: Environmental > Aquatic > Non-marine Saline and Alkaline > Saline | place: Antarctica: Organic...
GGAATGAGGGGGGAATGTGGGGGAAGATTATGATGAGGGAGAATTGGGGGGGATTATGATGAGGGGGAATTGCAACAAATAATGAGGGGGAAGATTACGGGCTTGGCGACTGAGCAGTACTTCGAATGTCAGGCAGGGAGGGGGGACTTGATCACAGGAGGGAGATAAGCATTGGTTGAAGTGAGACAAGAGGAGGGCAGTGATCAAGATGGCAGGTGGTGGGGTGAAAATATGTGCTGAACAGTGACTAGAGTGGCAGATAAGAGAGGGGGGACTTGATGAGTATGGGTCGGGAGTGAGCCGTGATGAAATTAGACAAAAAGGGGACAGTAATCGAGATGGCAGACAAGAATGGGGTGAACCTACAGGCTGGAAAGTTCAACAGTGATTGGAGTGGTAGACTCAAAAAAGGAGGAAAGACTCACAACACATGCAGAGAATCAGCAGAGATTACCGTGAAATGGGAGGGAGGCAGCGATTGAGGGATTACGGTGAGATGGCAGATGGTGGGGGTGAAATATGGGCTGATCAGTGATTGAGGGATAACAGTGAAATGGGAAGAGGGGAGTGATTGAGGGATAACCGTGAGATGGCAGATGGTGGGGGTAAAATATGGGCTGATCAGTGATTGAGGGATGACAGTGAAATGGGAAGAGGGGAGTGATTGAGGGATAACCGTGAGATGGCAGATGGTGGGGGTGAAATATGGGCTGATCAGTGATAGAGGGATGATAGTGAGATGGGAAGAGGGGAGTGATTGAGGGATAACCGTGAGATGGCAGATGGTGGGGGTGAAATATGGGCTGATCAGTGATTGCATTGGCAGATGGGAAAGGGGGCTTGACGGGTATGGTTGGGGGAATGAGCAGTGGTTGCAGACGAGCTGTAGTTTCAGGTGAGCAGCGGTTGCTGATGAGCACTGATCGCTGATGAGCAGTGGTTGCAGATGAGCAGTGGTCGCAGTAAGAGATGACGAGCAATGGTTACAGTGAGACAAGAGGGAAGCAGTGATCGAGAGTAGGCCGTAAATTACAAGCAGAGGTGCATTGATGGAATGTGAAACGAGGGAGGTACAATGGTACAATGTGAACAAAGGGACAAAAAGTTTGGGGAGGAGGCGTCTCTTCTAATGTTAATAGCAGAGGGCAGCTGAAGTGCAGATGGAGCAGTGCACACTCAAGGTCATTTTGCAGCAGGGCTGACCCTATAACGCAGCATTGTCGCAAGTACGATCAAGAAGCTTCTCTCCTGCCAAGTTTGTAGCTCTAAGCTCAAGACTATTGCCTTGCTGCGTTGACGCTCAACAAATGGCCGGCAATTTAACTTACAGCAATACTCATTCAACTCTGCTTATAATATGCACTATTGATAAATATTACACATTAATAATTAATATTAGAAAAGAAAAGACTCCACTGGTAGTGATGACACAGCCAGCATGATGAAGAGGTTATAATATATATTATATGTCCTTATCTAACGTTGCTACTTGCTAATTTCTTTTTGGCAACCTAAGGGGAAATGTTTTTAAACGAGATCGCACTGAACACCGTACCTGGCCCGCTACGGCGGCTTGGGGGTGGCAGCATGAGCGCTGCTGCGTTGCTGTGGTTTCTGAGTTTGTGGCCTGCATATGATGATGCAAGTGTGGCGTAAGGTTGCGTCGTTCAAACTGTACTGCAACACAGATGCTGCGTTTGAGGCTTGAGATGTGCAAATAGGCATGTGTGGTGTAAGACTGCGTCATTCAAACTTTTTTGCAAGACGGTTGCTGTGTTCGAGGCTTGAGATTTGCAAACATGTGTGGTGTGCAGATGTCGTGTAAGGCTGCATCTCGTTCAAATCCTTTTGCAACACGATTGCTTTGTCCGAGGCTTAGCTTGAGGTGCGCAAACAAATGTAGAGCCTGCAGGCGCTCATTCCTCTCACAAGGGCCTGTGTGGGATCTGAACTCACTGCCAGAACTCACTGCATCAATGTTACTGCTGACACAGTGGTACACCAGTGATACACCACATATACACACACACAAACACAATAATTCATTGTTTCATCACCCACTGCTTTATCACTGTTAGTGCTGACACAGAACTGTGACAGCACACACACTTGCAAACACGGTCAACACATGCACACACTTTTGTATGCACAGTCAAACACGCACACACGCACGCACACACATATTTACTCTAATGCACACACAATACTCTTATGCACACACACAGATACAGACATACCCAACACACAGACACACTCAAACACACACATACACACACGCACACACACACACCTGGGGCTGCTGCTGCTGCACTTGCAGGAGTGCCTACGTTGCCAGCCATAGCTCCCGGGGGAGCAAACACAGACACACTCAAACACACACATACACACGCACACACACACGTACACACACCTGGGGCTGCTCCTGCTGCAGTTGCAGGAGTGCCTACGTTGCCAGCCATAGCTCCCGGGGGAGCAAGCATGACAGCCTGCAGCGTACGTGCAATGTGACAGCATGAAACGTGACAGCATACGTGCATACGTGCATACGCGCACACGTGCATACGTGCATACGTGCTTACGTGCGAACGTGCATACGTGCATTGTGACAGCATGCAACGTGACAGCATACGTGCATACGTGCATACGTGCGAACGTGCATACGTGCAATGTGACAGCATGACAGCCTGCAGCGTACGTGCAATGTGAGCTTGGTCGGTAATAAGTGTGGGTACATCGAATTCAGCAAGGATCAGAGGAACCAAGGCCTGCAGCGTGCGTGCCGTGTGAGCGTCGTGAGCAATGAGCGTGGGTTTTAAATATGTATTTAGCACGGAGCAAAGAAACAAAGGCCTGCAGTGCACGTACAACATGAGCTTGGTCGGTAATGAGGCTGGGTTGAAGAAATTAAGCATAAAGCAAAGAAACCAAGGCCTGCAGCGTGAAACGTGGGCCAGGTCAGCAATGCGATTGGTCAGCGTGCCAAGTGAGCCTGGTCGGGCAACGAATTTGGTCGGCGTGCAGTGTGAGTTTGGTCGGCATCAAGATTGGTCGGCGTGCCAAGCAAGCTTGGTCGAGAATAATCGTGAGTCAGATCTAACAGCAGCACGAAGCAAAGAAAGCAAGGGCAGGAATGGGAAAGCCTAGATCTTTATGCGGAAGGACTTGTTTTATTTGTCCTATTCTCATCAAACAACATTAAGATTCATAAACACACGCGCACACACACATGTACACGCCCACTCACGCATGCACACCCACACACACCCACGCATGCACGAACACACACACATACAACACACCTCTTCTTCATCCTCTAATAGCATCGTGCCCTGCCGGCCATGCAAGCTGCGCTGCATCATTTCTCCTTTGGAACCTGGCACTAAGGGGGGTCGTTGTTTGCCTGTGGTTATGTTTGTGCGTATGTGTGTGTATGTGTGTGTGTGTGTGTTTGTGTGTGTGTGTGTGCGTGTGTGCGTGTGTGTGTATGTGTGCGTGCAAGCGTGTCATCATGTCTCCTTTAAAACCTGGCACTTAGGGGGGTCGACGACTGCCTGCGGTTATGTTTGTGTGCGTGTGTGTGTGTGTGTGTGTGTGCGTGTGCGTGCAAGCGTGTCATCATGTCTCCTTTGGAACCTGGCACTAAGGGGGTGGACGATTACCTGCAATTATGTTTGTGTGTGTGTGTGTGCGTGTGTGTGTATATGCGTGCGTGTGTGTGTGTATGTGTGCGTGCAAGCGTGTCATCATGTCTCCTTTAACACCTGGCACTTAGGGGGGTCGACGACTGCCTGCGGTTATGTTTGTGTGCGTGTGTGTGTATGTGTGTGCGTGTGCGTGCAAGCGTGTCATCATGTCTCCTTTGGTACCAAGCACTAAGGGGGGGCGATGACGGCCTGTGGTTATGTTTGTGTGTGTGTGCACGTGTGAGCGTGTGCAAGCGTGCCATCATGTCTTTTTTTGGAACGGCATTAAGAGGGGACACTGACAGCCTGCGGTTATGTCTGTGTGTGTGCACGCGTGTGTGTGTATGTGTGTGTGTGTGTGCGCGCGCATGGAAGCGTGTGTGTGTGATGGGTGTGGGTGTGCGTGCATGTGTGTGTGTGCACGCGCATGGAAGCGTGTGTGTGTAATGGGTGTGGGTGTGCGTATGTGTGCTCCATGCAGACATATGTATGAACAGTCCATAGGGTGCAATGCATAGGGTTGGCCAGAACCATATAAATATATATTCAGTGTACATACGGATTTTTGGCAGGGACATCACCAAGTATACGATCATATACGGCGTATATGTACGGTTTTGGTAAACCCTAGGAATACAGCATTGCAGCAGGTTAACCTGCAAATTACGTCGGAGTTCAGTGTGCATGGTAAAAAGAACTGCCTGCAGCCGTCAGGCTTAGTATTTGAACAACAAGTGGTTTGCTGGCAAAACCTGAGAGGCTTTTCACTTAAACAACAAGTGCACAAGGCTTGCATGTTTTGGCTGGCAGAACCTGAGAGGCATTTCTGTTTGACTTACACATACTCACATAAAACATTATACTTAGCTTTAAATTGCCCACTGCAGGGAACAGGGAGCATGGCCTGTCTGCAATATTGTTATGGGCGATGCTCCTGACGCGTAAATCTCCTCCCCAACCCCCCCCCTTCCCTCCCCCTCGCTTTCCAGTAGGTGTTGCTTACTGCTTGTATGCATGCTTATGCATGTGTGTACATGCATATGCCCTCACAAGGCGGAGAGGGGGAGGATGCGTGTGTGTACATGTGTACATGCATATGCCCTCACAAGGCGGAGAGAGGGAGGATGTGTGCGTGTACACGTGTACATGCATACGTCCTCACAGGGCAGAGAGGGGAGGATGCGTGCGTTAACATGTGTACATGCATATGCCCTCACAGGAAGGAGAGGAGGGAGCGTTTAAAGCTGACAGCCTTTAGTGGCATTGAAAGTAGTGGTGCTGCTGAAATGTAAAGCTTGCCCCCCTCCCTCCCTCCCT
>Ga0307947_1002253_pt1:7500-15430 | contig 15430 bp, 10 predicted proteins | sample OrgLakmetagen232_FD_201840 | JGI IMG/M metagenome (GOLD analysis project Ga0307947, IMG submission 201840) | Saline water microbial communities from Organic Lake, Antarctica - #232 | ecosystem: Environmental > Aquatic > Non-marine Saline and Alkaline > Saline | place: Antarctica...
AGGCCATATGGGAGACATTGCCAATGCAAGTTGGAACGCCAAGGAACGCACACACACAAACACGCACGTATGCACGTATGCATGCATACACTCACACATGCACACCCACGCCCACCCACACACACTTTCACGCACACACGTACACACACTCGCAGCACGCATGCACACACAAACAAACATGACACCTGGTACTTGCATGCCCCCTGAGGGTGGGCCCAGGGGGGACTTTGCATAGGCACGTGTCTCTCTGAAGTCCCCGGGCCTTCCTCCACCACCTGAAGATCAATGTGCAACAATGTAATCGAGACCAGTGTGACAAATGACGCAATGGTAAGGTACAGCATCGGACATTAGGTATGCGAGATGGCTGTAGACCGTGTGAAATGAATTGAACCAGCTTCAGACGAGTGCACACACAGCTTTCAGTCAAAAACAGTGTGTGACTAATGATGACTCAATTGGAAACAGTGGCAGAAAGACATTAAAAATGGCCGCAAACGGTGCATGTATCTTTTAAGTAGATCAGCAAAGACATTCGAAATGGCTGCAAACAGTGCATGTATCTTTTAAGTAGATCAGCTTCAGATGAGTGCACACAAAGATTTCAGTCGGAAACAGTGTGTGACTAATGATGACTCAATTGGAACCAGTGGCAGAAAGACATTCGAAATGGCTGCAAACAGTGCATGTATCTTTTAAGTAGATCAGCAAAGACAATCGAAATGGCTGCAAACAGTGCATGTATCTTTTAAGTAGATCAGCTTCAGATGAGTGCACACACAGATTTCAGTCGGAAACTGTGTGTGACAAATGATGACTCAATTGGAAACAGCGGCAGAAAGACATTTGAGATGGCCACAAACGGTGCAACATCTGGATTGGGTCAATTGATTTGGAGTGCGCAAAGCTTTAATTGAAAACAGTAGCAGATAATCATTTGGCATGGCCGCAGACAGTGCAACAACACACGTGACTGGGTGGCACATTTAAGGCGTTTCACGGGAAGTACATGGCTGTGTGGCACATTAAAGGCTTTTCACGGGAAGTACATGGCTGTGTGGCACATTATAGGCTTTTCACGGGAAGTACGTGACTGTGTGGCACATTAAAGGCTTTTCACGGGAAGTACCTGACTGTGTGGCACTTTAAAGGCTTTTCACGGGAAGTACCTGACTGTGTGGCACATTAAAGGCTTTTCACGGGAAGTACGTGGCTGTGTGGCACATTAAAGGCTTTTCACAGGAAGTACGTGACTGTGTGGCACATACAGGAGTGCATGAAGTACATGACTGCGTGGCAGTGCTGCGTGGCACATACAGCAGTGCATGAAGTACATGACTGCGTGGCACATAAATGACTGCAAAGCACAATTTATATCTTCTTGTGCTCCAACCCCCTGTCACGCAAATACACAACTGCACAGCACATACATGACTACACAGCACAATCACGGCTGCACCGCACAATTTATGTCTGTCCTATGCTCCGAGCCCCTTTCACGCACACACACAACTGCACAGCACATACATGACTGCACTAGTTGTGTTTTCCTGTGCTCCAACAAACCCTGTTACGCACACACATGACTGCACACATGACTGCACAGCACATGCGCAAGTCTACCTGTGTTTGGACCCCCCATTACACACACACACACACACATGCTGCTGCAGTAGTAAATCACGTGCAACTGCACGGCACATACATGACTGCACGGCACATACGTAGGGTTGGCCAGAACCGTATATATACGTATATACCGTTTGTTTACGATCACTTCGAAATTAATTAATTGTTTGGCCAGAAAACGAAAATTTTTAATAATTCTTGGAGGCCTCTCTGAACTGACTTTGAAGTGATTAATTATTTATAGTAGTTTTGAGGGTGGAAATCGAAATGAGCTCCAAGCGCGCCAGTGTGAACACCCTGGCCGGGTTCTTGAAGCCTCAGCCACAGCTTCAGCCTCAGCCACAGCTTCAGCCATAACTAACAGCAGTAGCAGTGCACAGGCAGCTTTCACAGGGGGGCTCTCGAACTCAAAAACTAATTCCCGACAGGGCCCTCCCGAAGTGCCCTTGAACTCAAAAATTAATCCCCAGACTCCCTCACGAACTGAAATCGAAAATTTAATTAATTATTTGAAAGTGTGGTCACGAACTGATCGTGAACGAACGGTATACATATATTGGTGATTTCCAAGCCAAAAATACCGTATGTACACCGTATATATATGGTTCTGGCCAACCCTACACATACGTAAGTGTAACTGTACTCGGACCCCCTATCAAACACATGCTGTCATAGAAGCAAATATGGTGTAAATGTACAACACTATGCCTTAAGCACGCGCACGTACACGCCTGTATCAACAAGCACACACGCGCACAAGAATAGCACTACTATTCACACACACACACACACACAAGCATGCCTGTACAAAAGGTAAAGCACACTAACTGATACACACAATACGACTGTACCACTTGGAATCCAACACACCACCCACCAGCGGCTGTTCACGCTACTGTTCACGCTACTGTTCACACTACTCACACAATACGCCTGTCCCACTCGTAATCCAACACACCACCCACCAGCGGCTGTGGTGTCTCCTGGAGGAGCTAAGAAAGCCATGGGTGTGTCGGTTGGACCCACAGCCTGTCTCACCATCAACCCCCCTGCTTGTGCTGGATGCCCTGTGTTTGAAGGGAGCGCTATGATTTGTATTGCAAAAAACTGGAGGAGCTATTCAAACCATGGGTGCGTCAGTGGAGAGCACAGCCTGCGTGAAATGCATCAGGCCCCCTGCTTGTGCTGGATGCCCTGTGTTTGAAGGGAGCGCTATGATTTGTATTGCGGAAAACTGGAGGAGCTATTCAAACCACGGGTGCGTCAGTGGAGAGCATGGCCTGCGTGAAATGCATCAGGCCCCCTGCTTGTGCTGGATGCCTTGAGTAGAGAAACAGGAATAATCTTCAGAATAAGTACGTATAATTGAAGGAGCTAAGAAAGCAAGTGTGTGTCGTTTAAACCCGCAGCCTGTCTGAAACTACCTCTGACAAAGAGTTAACACGCACACGGACACACACATGCGCATCTCTGTGCACGACAAGACACGTACACACTCGCACACCTCTGTGCACGACAAGACACGTACACACACGTGCACATCTGTGCACAGCAAGATGCACGTGTGTGTACATGTCTTGTTGTGCACAGAGGTGTGCGTGTGCACGTGTCTAGTCGATCACAAGACACGAATACACACGCACAGCTCTGTGCACGGCAAGATGCACGTGTGTGTACGTGTCTTGTCGTGCACAGAGGTGCACGTGTGTGCACGTGTCTAGTCGATCACCACAAGACACGAACACTCATGCGCACCTCTGTGCACGGCAAGATGCACGCGTGTGTACGTGTCTTGTCGATCACAGAAGTGCGCGTGTGTGCACGTGTCTAGTCGATCACAACAAGACACGCACACACACGCGCACCTTTGAGCACGACAAGACACGTACACACACACGCACACCTCTGTGTGTGACAAGCCAACAAGTACGTAGATCCATTCAAGATGCGAAGGTACTCACCCTGCACCAATTTTAACAAGCTACTAGAGGTCCGTTTTACACATCAGCATCACTCGCATACATCCACTAAACTCAGAAAGTGCACTGTAACACAATACGCATTAGCACAGTGCGCACAGTAACTACGCATTAACACAGTATGCACAATAACACAGTACGCACTAACACAGTACGCACAATAACTACGCACTAACACAGTACGCACAGTAACACAGTACGCATAGTAACTACGCACTAACACAGTACGCACAATAACTATGCATTTACACAGTACGCACTAACACAGTACGCACAGTAACTACACACTAACACAGTACGCACAGTAACACAGTACGCACAGTAACTATGCACTAACACAGTACGCACAATAACTACGCATTAACACAGTACGCACAGTAACTACGCATTAACGCAGTACGCACAGTAACTACGCATTTACACAGTACGCACCAACACAGTACGCACAGTAACTACGCATTAACGCAGTACGCACAATAGCTACACACTGACACAGTACGCACAATAGCACAGTACGCACTAACACAGTACGCACAGTAACTACGTATTAACACAGTACGCACTCCACAATTGAGCAAATCCATGTGCACACATTCAGCAATTCTAAGCTGGGCAATTTTTGCAACAGCACCTGTAGCAGGAAGGCCAGCAAGAGGACGCACACACCCACAACCCCCCCCCCTAACACACACACATACACACACACACACACACACACACACACACACACACACACCAGCAGCTCCAGGCTGAGCAGCCAGCGCAGCAGCACCAGCAGCAGGAGGACCAGCTTGCTGGGGGGGATGCCTGCGGCTGCCCCTCCTCCGCGCACACACACTGTGAGGAAGACGAAAGGAGGAGGAGGAGGATGGTTGATAAATGAATGAACGCATGAGCATAATTAGAAAATCCAACAGAAAGAGGAATTGCAATGGTCACCTGTGAAACGTGGTGCACTGTCAACTTTGGAGAGGGGGGTGATCTCCTAAGATCTAATGCCGTTACAACATGCCTCCTCTCTCTAAGCGCAGAAACCGTACAGCATAGTGGCTTCTCTGAGCACACACATACACACACGCACACGCACACACAGATACACACACTGCACACACACACAGATACACACACTGCACACATACACAGATACACATACATATGCAGATACACGCACACAGATATGCACGCACTGTGTGACACAAGCACATACACACACAGATATACACAAGCATTGCATACACACACATAGACACACATACATACACATAAGCACACACACAGATATACACGCACTGTGTGGCACAAGCACAAACGTAATGTGCGACAGAGCAATACTTTGCAGGCATTCCTGTGGGCCGCAGAAACAGGGTACGGCTGGATCTGAGCACATGCATTGAAACACAAGCCTGAATGTGTAGGGTTTGGCCAGAACCACTTATATGCACCATATATGACCGTATATCTAATGATTCCCTGCCAAAAATGCTGTATGACACGGTTATGGCCAACCCTGTGAATATGACAAAACATGGAGCGGCAAGTACAGTTCCAAAAAACAAGCCTGAATGTGAGATAGCATGAAGTGACAAGTGCAGGTCCAAAACACAAGAATCAATGTGAACAAGTATGATGTGACAAGTGCAGGTCCAAAACACAAGCCTCAATGTGAGATAGTATGGAGTGGCAAGTGCAGACAGGAACAGGAGGAGCACAGGAGCACACAAGAGGACACACAGGAGGAACACACAGGCAGGAACAGACACAAACACATTTTAAATTTCAGACATGTACACTTGCAGGCATAACCACAGAGGTGATTATCTAAGGGGTACGTTCCTCACACATTCATTGAGCTGCTCTGACCGAAACGCATCAAAGATCTGGATGAAAAGCACACAAGGCACGACGCGCACAGCAGGGCACAGACTAGCCACCCAGTTACCAGAGGGAGGTAAAAAAAGAATCAAAAAACACTGACAAGACAGGGAATACGCGCTGCAGGCAGCGAAGCTTTCTTCTGACAAAAAAGGTATCCCACGACCGCTGAAGATAAAAAAGCATGAGCACCAGGTGAGTAACGCCACCCGACATCCACCATGGTCAGGGTTGGCCAGGACCATATATATCTATATATATTTGGTGATACCCGTGCCAAAAATACCGTGAATTCACCGTATATGTATCCCCAGGGTTGTTCAGTTCGAGGTTCGATCAAAAGTTCGGGTTCGCGAACTTTCACAAACTTTAACGAACTTGAAAGTGCCGTTCGGAATTCGGTCAGAGTTCGACGAACTTTTAAAGGTTCAGTCGAACTTTACAGCATGTGTCTGTCAAAATGACAAGGGGGAGCAGCCCCCCCCAGTTCACTCTTTCCTTGCAGTAAAAATAACATGCTCAAAGATTAATACACGAAATTTATCTGTAATCTGTACCAGGCCAGGAGTTTCCTTGGTACTCAGGCCAAACAAGTCACACATTTTTGCTAAGGATTTATACAAGGCTGCACTTGCACTGCACCTTAAAGTTCTCCTTTTTCTGCTCTACAATTATGACATGGTCTCATTCCGGCCCCCTTTTTCCCCCTACAATTTTTTATAAACATACACGGAGTTTTGAAGGTGGGAGGTGGAGCCCAAGGACCCGTTTCCCAAAATTGCACATCAAACCCTTCGAACAGTTCGAGGGTTCTAGAACTTTCACAATCTTTATCAAACCCTTGCTCCCAAAAAAACGAACTGAACAACCCTGTGTATCCCATATATCCCAGAACCGTATATAATATTCTGTATATATGGTGAATTCCGTGCCAAAAATACAGTGAATGCACCGTATATGTATGGTTCTGGCCAATGGCCAACCCTAACCATGATCGGTAAAGGAGTGCTCAGGTGGCTTTTGATATCGACCTGATGGTATTTAAATCTTAGAGTGAAAGCACACAGCTTCCAGGCCTGCATGCTGGATTCCCTAATGTGTGAATGTGTATGTGTGTGTGTGTGTGTGTGTGTGTGTACGTAAGATACAACATTAGGCACCAGACAGCACCAAAACATGTTTTTGGTGGACTTGCAGGGCAAGGCAGCACAGATCAGAGGTGCATTTCAGATCCAGCTCTCCTTCATATCGCCGCTGACTTTGGCCATACCAGGCGTGCCCTTTCCAATACTGGCTGTCTCCCGTTCAGCGGGAGGAACTTTTAAGATACTCGGTACCATTGTGGCTTCTTTTTCTAAACTAATGTAGGAAGTGTGATTTTCCACTGCCTGCATGGTTTTGTTCTCTTCTTCATTTCTTTTTCTTTTGTGTCCAACTCAAGTACACCCCAGAAACGATATACAGTAGAAGGATGGCAGAGCAGGGCGGCGTTGAAAACAGAGGTTGGCTCAGAATCCCTCATACAAATCACGATTTCAATTCATTCAATTACGCACACCAGATATACCTGGGCGGGCGGGCGGACTGGCAGGGCAGGGCAGCACAGCAAGGTATCAGTTCACAACAAATGAGGATGCTGTTGATTTCATCCATGCACGCTAAATGCTAAATGTACTTGGGCTGGCTGGCAGGGAGGGGTAGCGCTGAGTCCGCAGAGGTCAGTCCACAACTCATTTCAAACGTGTTGAGATTTAATTCAGTCATTTACGCACGCCAAATGTACCTGGGCGGACTGGCAGGGCGGGGTAGCGCCAATTCCGCAGAGGTCAGTCCACAACTCATTTCACACGTGTTGAGATTTAATTCAGTCATTTACGCACGCTAAATGTACCTGGGCGGACTGGCAGGGCGGGGTAGCACCGAGTCCGCAGAGGTCGGCTCACAATTCATTTCAAACATGTTGAGATTCAATTCAGTCATTTACGCACACTAAATGTACCTGGGCGGACTGGCAGGGCGGGGTAGCACCGAGTCCGCAGAGGTCAGTCCACAACTCATTTTACACGTGTTGAGATGTAATTCAGTCACTTACGCACGCTAAATGTACCTGGGCGGACTGGCAGGGCGGGGTAGCGCCAATTCCGCAGAGGTCAGTCCACAACTCATTTCACACGTGTTGAGATTTAATTCAGTCATTTACGCACGCCAAATGTACCTGGGCGGACTGGCAGGGCGGGGTAGCACCGAGTCCGCAGAGGTTGGCTCAGAGTCTGAGCAAGACACCGCTGCCTGAGCTGCCGGCGTGCTCTTCAGCTGCTGCTCCCCCCCCTTCTGCTGCCCCCCCTCCTGCTCCTCTTCCAGCTGTATATCTTGCTGCTGCCGTCCAATTCCCCTGGGCCTTTGTTGCTGCTGCTGCCCCTGTTGCCGCTGCTGCTCCTCCACCCCAGCCC
>Ga0307947_1002254_pt1 | contig 15427 bp, 17 predicted proteins | sample OrgLakmetagen232_FD_201840 | JGI IMG/M metagenome (GOLD analysis project Ga0307947, IMG submission 201840) | Saline water microbial communities from Organic Lake, Antarctica - #232 | ecosystem: Environmental > Aquatic > Non-marine Saline and Alkaline > Saline | place: Antarctica: Organic Lake...
TACTCGGTACCAAATTTGGCTTACTTTTCCTTAACTTCATGTGGGGAGTGGTTTTCACTGCCTGCGTAGTTTTTGTTCTTATTGAGGCTGGCAGTGGCCGAGACGGTGGTCATCCCTGGTAGACCCTTAGCGTAGCTCTGTAATGTCTGTGCCTGGTGCTCTTGCTTGTTTGAGGCTGGTACTCCAGTCTCTTTGTGACTTCTTTTCTCCTTCTGGTACTCTGTTGGACCTTTCTGACTGGGCCTTTTTTGCCTGCCAGTAAAGGAGTTTTACGGTACTCGGTACCAAATTTGGCTTACTTTTCCTTAACTTCATGTGGGGAGTGGTTTTCACTGCCTGCGTAGTTTTTGTTCTTATTGAGGCTGGCAGTGGCCGAGACGGTGGTCATCCCTGGTAGACCCTAAGCTTAGCTCTGCAGTTTCTGTGCCTGGTGCTCTTGCTTGTTAAGGCTGGTACTCCAGTCTCTTTGTGACTTCTTTTCTCCCTCTGGTACTCGGTTGGACCTCTCTGACTGGGCCACTTCCTTTGTCTGCTGGTAAAGGAGTTTTACGGTATGGTATGTGGGAGGTTACGGTACGGTGTGCGGGGAGTTTTGTCACTGCCTGCGTTTTCTTTACCTTTTTAACTATTGTAGCCTGTACCTTGTGCTCACCAGCCAGCCAACTTGCGTATTACAAGAAAACTGATTCAAGCCTACAACAAGGACAACCAGGAAGCGAGCTGAAAGCTGCTAGAGCCTTACAATTGACTAGCAGGTCTTGGATGCGCTGATGTCTGCATTCATTGACCAAGTTGCTGATATATTTTGTCAAACCGACCAGGTCATAAGATGAAGAATTACTAGTGCCTAATAGTAAATTGAGAGCAAAAATACGAGGAACAGCTGCTACATCCTGCCTTTGCTCTTTTTCTACGTGGTAAGCATGCTCCACCGGCATTCTTTGTGCCGAATCAAATTATTTTTACATGCGCCAGCTCATTTTTTCTTTCCACCACCCACACCCCCCAGCTTGCCACCCTTTTTTGCGGGGGGGGCCTTCTTGGCTGGCTCGGCCTTCCTTTTGCTCCCTGAAGAAGGAAGAAAAGAATTTTTGATAATGATCTGAGAGGTATCAAGGGTCAAAGTGTAGCGTGAAATGCATTAGAAAGAGAGACGCTGTGAGTAGGTTATCCTAAAAGGCATGTTGTCGGGGGCTGGCATGGATGATGTTCACATCAGATTGCTGGTCCGTACCTGAGGCGTCTGGCTTAGCTGCTGGCTTTGGCCGGCCAGGGACTGGCTTGAAAAATGACTCCATTCGCCCTTGCTGAGCCTACACAAGAAAAATAAAAAGGAGGACAGGGCAGGGCTGGAGGATTTAAAAAGTGTCATGGGTGTCAAATCTTTGGGCCTTCTAAAGGACTCCAACTCCCTAAACCTCCCTTTCTGACCCCCTACATAAGACAGAAGGGTGCCATTTTGCTCTCGTGCAAACTGCTTTCTTATCCTCTTTGATAATCAATAACACTTCTGTGTTGAGTGATAGCCTATCACTGAGGGCAGACACCAGCAAGCACACGCTATTTCACCAACCACCAAATCTCTTGCAGAAGAAAGGCTTGAGACCAACACAGGGCGTTGTTATTTCAATGAGAGAACAGAGTTGAGGAAGTATCGTTTCAGGTCAAGCCTGCAACCCTCTTGGTCCTCATTGATCTTTTTCCTTTTCATTTGGTGGAGGAGTTTTACGGTACCCGGCACCAAAACGGCTCCTTTTTCTTAATTAGTGTGTGGAGCAGTTTTTCACTGTGCGTAGTTTTTTTCCCTTTTTCGTTCTGACCTGTTACTGGTAGGAGCGTCACGACGCCCTTCTCTTTGATTCCTTGATGGCAGTTACGCTTGCTAAATCTGACTGCAACTACCTTTCCCTGCAGGGAACCTTTTCATTTCCATGGACCAGCAGCCTAACCTAGCAGCTCCAACCAGCTGTATTGTGAGCGTACCTTGCCCTTACAATCCTTGATCTTCTTAGCAGTCTTCCTTACTCGGTCTTCACTGAAGTTTTTCTCCCCCACCAGAAACTCGACCAGCTTCTCTTCATCAATATCCGTCCATTTAAGGGGGGGGATTTCCTGCAAAACAAAAGGTTGAAATCCAGGTCCTAATCAGCATGTGCGAGTGACCCTGGCCAGCAGGCCACGTGACCATGTTTGACAATTACAGAACCCGTTCCTAGGCTCCAAATAATCAATGCGCTGCTTGATCTGAAAATTGAATCGCGGTATGGACAAGAATGCAGGTAGGTAGATAAGTTCACACTCATGATTCCTGGGTATGCCGTTGTAACGATTAGTAAGATTCCCACGATAGCATGTACCCACATCCTGCACCTCCCACACGATATAAAGCTCCAATGCGTATGCTGCTGCAATTTCATCTAATTACCTCTGGGGGCACCACCTCTGGCGTGTGGAAGAATTTGCGCGCAAGCTGGTACTGAGACTCAAAGTCATCGGGTGTCGGGTACTTGGCAGGATCCAGAGAGGCCAGCACTCCCTCAATGGTCTTGTGCTTCTGCAAGAAGCAGACAAGACAGAGGGGAGCACATTTGAGGCCTCACTCTCACACACACATACACACACACACACAGGTGAGACGCAGCTAGTCCTGCGGTATGTTTAAATACGTACAATAAGTAGCCCCAGCACTCCCTATCAAACAAATGATGGACACACTTCTAAATCACATAGAGCCCAGTTGCAGTGCACGTAAACAAACAACCACCCTCCCATGCCAGAACCTGTATCAGCTGCAGTGCCCTGATGGGACCAATGCCCCGAATAGTGCCTGCGTAGTCGCAGCCACACAGAATGCAGAAGTCCACAAACTGGTTGTCATCCAGGTTAAGGCCGGCCAAAGCTTTTGCACGATCAAACTCGTTGATGGGTACCTGGGCGGTCTGTATGTGTATGAAAGTGGGTGTTGGAGGGGTATGTGCACACATTATGATGCTGGCGGAGAGTTTAAACGCTGTTTTTGTTATACGGGCCTTGAAGGGGAGTGAGTGACTATAAGAGAGATATAATGTTAAATAAAGCATACTTGGGGGCGTCATCGGTCACCTTCAACCAAATGATCTCTATTATTACAATCATATAGACGTTCTAGTTCGTTCCACGTCACCAAAGCTGATTGAACAAGACACAACGTACACACAGCTGCTTCAGCACATTGCTCTGACAGCAAGAAGGGGTCAGACCACTTGGGTGTTGATCCTCCTTTCCAACACGACTTACGTTTGAGTGCATGAGGTGGCGAATGAGGCGAGGAGTGCCAAACGTGAGGGCATCCATGTCCTCTGTGGCCACTCCATACACAAGGCCAGCCTAGAAAGCAAAGGAGGAATAGAGTTAAGGGGATGGGTGAGTGAGAGCTGGCAAATTTAACTACCTTGCTCACGGGCACGACCCATTAAATAGTATGCCGGCCATGATATCACGTAGCTAGGGTTGGCCATCAGGCCGTGTATATGCACAATGTAAGATTTTCATGCCGAAGTAGTTGTATGTACTGTGAACGCATGTATGCATGTACGCATGCACTGTGTACGCATGTTTGTACTGTGTACGCATGATTTCGATCAACCGTATACACAACCCTTTCAGTGCCCATCCCATGAACCGGGGCTCTTTCTTTGATATGGCTGCAACTGCATCCAAACGCCCTCCCCTCTTTTGTTGTGCACCCCCTCCTTATACCCACGTCATACATTTTTGTCCTAGCACTTGTTTTCAACACACATACATGCACATCTGCTATGCACGCGTTGGCGTAACTGAATGGTGTGTGGTTGAGCACTTTGTTTGCTCACGCGCTCGCTCCACAGATGTGCGATTGCCCGCATATGCTACACACATGCTGAAGCACCTTCAATGCGTACGCCCTCGCACAAGCTCTGCCCATACTCACACCCCCCTTGACCGAAAGAAATCAGGAAGCCAAGGTTGGCAAGCACCCCCAGCACGACGCAGGCCCCACCTTACACATGCTGGAGCACTGTGCCTCTGCCTCTGTGGCTGCATCCACAATCGGCACCCCCATAAGACGCAGCAGCTGCTTGCAATCCTCGTTGTGCTGCTTGGTCACCTGCAAAGAGGGGAGCGTGCCGTGGTATGGGAGCAGAGTACGTGCAGGGTCATGCCCTAAGTAGGTACCTCCCCTCCCTTTTCCCCTCATGCATGCCAAAGCCATGCAAAGCCATTACATCGCACTGCACTGATGACTATCGTTGCAATCACCGTCCTCCTCTTTGCTGCTATGATTCATGATACTTAACACAGTAATTGCAGGCAGAGTAACGCCACACAGGCAGGGTGTAGGTAGGCACTCGCCACACTGCCAATGATGGGTACAGCCAGTCACAGATACATGCAAGCGACACTATTTGGTGAAGCAAAAGGCATACTGTATTACCCGCCAAATGTCGTAGACATGTTTTTGATGGAACACGGGGAACAAATCGATGCGTTTGCTTCCAGGCAGACTGGTGCGTGTTTCTCGACTTGTGCTTACCCTTGCACTAACAAACGTAAGAGCCCTGCTTGAAAATAAGCTTTGATTTAAGGCGCAATGCCTGTTCTTGGGTGATAGGGCAGCCAAGGCGAGACACCATTTTAATTGCGTCTTGTCCAGGCATTCCCTTCCTGAAGACCGCACAAACTTTATGCTCTACCAGATCGTGCTCAGGCTGCACCCGCCACACTACTTCACTCTACCCCTACTCGACATTGGCCTTCATTAAGGATGACTCAATGCGTCATTCACCAAATCGTCCTGACCTCCCACCTTGATGGATCGCTTGCTGTACTTCTCAATCTCCTCCTGGTTCCCTGACTCTTGAGCAGCTTTCAGCGCCTCATCCGCATCCGTGCGCCTGCAGGAAGGGAAGAACACAGGTAGTTCCGTACTTGAGCTGTCAGCAGTGCCGCAACAACGTGCGCCGAGCGCCTTATCTGCATCTGTCTCTCAGGTACACAGCATGCCCCTAGCATCGCAAACAAAATTGCGCACACAAACCAGACAAACACACGCAAGCTTGTGTATGTGTGTGTGTGACATACAATACCGCAACAACAACAGCGCTAAACCAGAGAGTATACGCGATCAAGCACAATCAAGGGAGGCCCCTCGCTAATAACATGGCCCTCAACCTTTTGACGTGGCACAGTACAAAAGTAAACTTCCATGCGCAGCGCTGTCCTCATACTCACACTTGCACAAAAGAAAGGGCACCCTCTCTGCAAGCTCAGACTTGCAAGCTCAAGCAACCAGTTCCCCATATATTGCACAGGCACATCCAGCTCAGCAAACACCCTTGTGTCTCACCTTTCCAAGCGCTGGTCCAGTTGGGCACGCTTGATCTCTGGGGGCTTGCCGTCAAACACAAAAACAGGCTTGATGCCTGCCTCGAGCATACGTGCCGTACGATAGAACATGCCCTGCACGCGTTTAGACGTCAATGAAGGATTGCTTTGTCTTAGTAATGCTGCCCTGTACGTTGGAACATGCCCTGCAAGTGCTTGCATTCAACTTGCATGCAACCGATGCTACAGATGGTGCATGCATTCGTAGCTCAAGACTTTGAAAAGACTTTGAAAAGGGTTGAAAGGACGTTGAGAATATGAAAAAGAACCAGCGATCATTGTAGTTCAAATCCTGGTGATATTACAAGTGATGTGGGCATTTATGATGATGATGATAAATTGTTCAATGGATGACTGAGATTTCCAGCCCTTAGAATCATTGTTCTATTTCTCGTCACCTGTTGATTTTCCTTAATGACATCGCCTGGAAGATGGGAAAGTTTTCCTTCCTCCCTTAAAGCATCATGGCGGGGGAGGTAACAAGTTCCTTGTCCTTTGCACGTTGGCTGCAATATTGCTATCTTTGTAACCAGTATACGCATCACTTTGAAGATAAAAAAGGCCTCACTGGCTAGTGATGCAATACAATCTTACACGCACAAACACGCTCACATACACTTAAGCCCACCCACATCCTTTATTTTCCCCACCGGCTACCTGTAGATGACTGGTGATCTCTCCTGCCTCGTTGGTGAGCAGCTGATCCCCTACCCGTCCAACCTGGGCGTAGGATATGAGTAAAAGCGTTTTTTGGCATAGCTGCTACAATGGGCAGCTGCAGACAAATGTAGATGTGATGTGTGGCTTCATGATGCAAGTTTTAAATTGCAAGGAGTTGATTTTAGTAAGACACATGTGACGTACCACGACCATAAACTGGTAGATGTGCATGGAAGCATCCACAGCAATCTTGCGCCCAAAGTAGGTCTCAAATTTCTGCTCCCTGGTGCAGTCCGGCGCCTGGAGATGTGTTCAATACGATGCAAAGGGAGGGTGCCAACGGCGCCCAATAGCACAACAAGCATGTAATCGCATGACTTAATTTGTGTGTGCGTGTGTGTATGTGCGTGTGTGTACATGTACGTGTGTATTTGTGTGGATGGGTGTGTGCGTGTATGTATTTGTGTGTGCGTGTACTTTTGTGTATATGTGTGCATGTGTGTGTATGTGTGCGTGTGCGTGTGTGCATGCGTGTGCATATTGTCTCGTGTGTGTGTATGTGTGTGTGTGTGTGTGTGTGTGTGTGTGTGTGTGAGAGTGCGTGCGTATGTGTCTATGTGTATGTAAGTATGCACGTGTGTGCATGTGCATGTGCGTGCGCGTGTGTGCGTGCGTGCGTGCGTGCGTGTGTGTGTGCGTGTGTGTGTGTGTGTGTGTGTGTGTGTGTGTGTGTGTGTGTGTGTGTGCGCGTGTGTGGGTATGTGGGTGTGTGTGCGTGTGTGTGTGTGGGTGTGTGGGTGTGTGCGTGTGCGCGTGTGTGTGTGTGTGTGTGTGTGTGTGTGTGTGTGACGTGTCATACGTTCTGTGCGAGTGTGCGACGTTGGGTCAAATAGCAGATAACTAACCTGGTCAGCCAGAGTCTTGGTGAGATTTCCAATTCCCATGTTTAAGACAGCTGGAAATAAAGATCAGCCCACTTAGGTGCGTGACTAGGCTAGTTAATTTAAAAATAAACCCAATAAATAGGTTTAATTAAAGCCGGATGCCAAAGGAACAAATAAGCTGGGTTATATAAGCTGGGTTATATAAGATTTTCAGGGAGCTGCCCCGTGTAAACGAAATAGTTGCAAGCTCAGGGGGAATTTGAGAGGAGGAGAGCAACGGGCATGGACCCCCTGCAGGAGAGTTCGTGAATCCGAGCTCTTGCCCTCTCTCCCTTTCCCCCTGAAATATCTCGACATTTCATTGAATTTTTTGTTAAGCCATTAATCTCTTTGACTCAGTTTTTCACCCTGCAATCAACCAATCTGCCCAAACACGGGAGCTGGCATAGCTGGGAATCAACCTCTTTAAGCGACATGTGCGCTGGTGTGTCGTCAAAATACCAGAGGGGGTTATCTAAGGCCAAAAATGGTACGGTTTTTGTATGCTACTAGGGTATGGGCCCCCTAACTTGCAGGTTTCAAACTCAGCTCTGCTATGGAGATTGCTGAGCTGGAAACGTGCAAATTAGGGGGCCCAAACCTAATCGGCCGCGGCGTGAACCCTACTTTTTGAGCAGCCATATGCTGTATCTGACCAGCCAGCGCAACAAACCCGGTGATTTTTAGTGTTTTGGAATCTTCATAATAAGATCATTGCAAAACAATGGAGCAAAAAGAGCAAGTAGTTGGCGAGATATGCAAATCAATGTGCCATTCCCCCTGGAAAGCACCCATCTAGGGTACAGGTGCACGACTTGTGCTTTTAGTACTGTGATTCTGTACGCAGGGCGACTTGTCTAAATCTGAGCACATGCTCGGGTAGCTTATACAGTCAGCATCAGTTTGAAGCTAGGTCGGGTCCAATTTGATGAAGTGACAGTTCCACCTTTCATGCAAAAAGGAGCATGTTTTGGCTTTTGCCCAGATAATCCCCTCTGTTAAAATACAAGAGTTTCATCACTTTTTCTCATGAGCAACTTTTCTGCATAGTGAAAATTAGTTCACGTCCGTGATGGAACACACACTAAGTGTACACGCTCGTATCTTTGCATCGAAGTGCCAATATCTGCGCCTTAACCCTCTCAATCTCAGTAGCTTGCGCATTGACCAGCTGCACCAGAGAGTCTCGCTCCTCCACTTCCTGTGATGTGGGGCAGGGAGGGAGAAGGGGCTTAAACTGCTGCTTGAGACGAGCGGAAGCAGCTATGGTTTGTCTTTGCACATTCACTTTACGTAGCTACTTAAAACCGTCTTGTACACATAAAAAGACGCACCTGCCGCCTCTGGAGAACGGGATCGACAAACATGGTCTTCCGTGTCTTGGTCAGCCCTGCTTCCAGCCCACGCTGTGTAGCTGTCATTTGACTCACAGCATTGAGGGCACGCGTGTTTTCTGTCGTTAAGGCCATCTGTGAAGTGTAAAGAGGAAGGTGACTGATCTATCACATAACAGTGTCAGGTGATCCACGGGACAAGAGGAACCTGCTATCCTGGTCACTTCCACAATTCACACTCATGTAGAGCTCGTCATTTAAACAACAAGTATGAGTGTGAAAGGGGCGCCATACAATCGTCCCAACTCTGTGTGACAGTAGTGACAACTCTGTGTGACAGTAGTGACAACTCTGTATGACAGTAGTGACAACTCTCTGTGTGACAGTAGTGACAACTCTGTGTGACAGTAGTGACACCCCTCTGCCAGGCTCGTACCAGCTCGTCTGTCCGTTCGGCAATCTTTTTGTCCCATCCAGCTAGTTCACGTGTGTAGGCTTCCTCCTGCAGAATTTGCAGTACATGTGTAGGACGGTTGCGTTGTGTCAGTCACTCATGAAAAACAATCATCAAAACAAATTTCTGACAACTCTATGATCTCAGACAAACAAATAACAAATAACTTCTCCAGTCTGATTGAGCAGGACCTTTGGTCCTTCGCTTCTATGCAACCCACCTGTTTCTTAATTTCCTGCTTCAGCTCCTCTGTGCCATGTGAAGCACCAATGGTATCCAGCAAGTCTAGATTTATGATCTGGACAACAGCAAGCACAAGTATTGTCATTGGAAGCATGTTTGGTCAAGTTAGCGCAACAGAGTAGAAGCAATATTAAATATTAATGTCACTATAGCAAGAGCGGTTTTTGTCCAGCATCACCTGGCCAAATTTCAGCATCTGCACATCATGTGCTCGGCCCTCTAGCTCTGCAACCTTCTGGTCCTTCTCTGCTTTGTCCTGCAGGTGTCAACAGAATCAGCAAACAACATCGACCACCTGCCGTGGTGGTGGCTGATGTGAAGAGGTGATGCCTGCTGTTGCCTAGTATACTCACAAGGTTATGTGTGACATGGGAGAGAGCGCTCCTACCTTGAGTAGTTGGAGATGTTCTCTTTTGAGGTTCCGGTGCTTGGCCTTCAGCTCAGACTTTTCATAATCCAGTTCCTACGCGCAAGCAAGGGCAGCAAGCAGCATGGAACGTACACAAATAAAATTTTCTCAAATTATGAAGACTCTTTTATTCCTGACAGTTTAGGTATAAAGGCAGAAGGTGCGTCTCTCTCTCTCTCTCTCTCTCCCTCTCTCTCTCTCTCTCTCTCTCTCTCTCTCTCTCTCCGTCTCTCTCTCTCTCCCTCTCTCCCTCTCTCTCTCTCTCTCCCTCTCTCTCTCTCTCTCTCTCTCTCTCTCTCTCTCACTCTTTCCCCCCCTCTCCATCATGTGACAACGCACGTGAATACGGCTCTTGAGGCGCTCCAGCTCTGTGCTGCTGAAAACAAGGCCAGCAGAGGTATCATCGGGAAGCTTTTGATCCACCATATACTCAATCTGCGAAGCGTTTATTTCAGGTGGTTCGTGTTGAAAATGGACATGGGCATGAGATCTTTGCGCCATCAAATTAATAGGCGTCATTCACCCAGCATTTGGAAGCAGGTGCAACTTTACTGCCACAAGACATGCACAATCATGAATAAACCATTCAGACGTGGACGTATCCGCACATTTGCAACAGACCTGGTGCATCTTCAGGTTGACAATGACGTCAATCTGGTTGAGAGCTCGTTGTTTTTCCTTTTGGAACTCAGTTATGTCCTGTGTACACATAAACAACAAGATAAATAATGACTCAGCTGCTGCACGTGCTTGCACACATGTTTCAGCCCATACATTGCTCATACCTGGTTAATGGCTGAAAGCCCAAGCTCAAGGACCTTCTGCTTCTTTACCAGTGCCTCCTTCTCCTTACGGAGCGTCTGCAGACAAAGGCAAGAGGTAGTAATGATTAAGAAAACATGCCATTAACCACTAATTGTGCAAAAACATCTAGGCACTAATCATAGGGCAATTCCACACCTCAATAGTCTTGGTAAACTCTGAAATCAGCTCCTCCTCATCCAGACGCCTCTCACGCAGGTCGCACACCTGTGACATGTTGTGTTCTTGGAAGGACTGTGACTCAGCAACTAAGCACCTTGCTAAAGTCCAAGCAAGGCAATGTAATCGTTGAGCACAACCTAGTTCACAGACAGAGATGCCAAGGGTATTTAAAACATTTGTCTGTGCACGAAATGTTGTTTTGCACGAATGGCGAGAACGATGTGCCACTGTCGTACACAAATGCGTTGTACTCACTGTACTTCATGCTGTCTACCATAATACCCCACCTTCTCGTACAAGTTTTGGTCACATCCAGGTGGGCAGACTTCCTCTCCCTCGTCATCGTCGTCATCCCCATCCTCCTCATCTTCCTCCTCTCCCTCCTCGCTCTCCTCCTGCAATGTTGGGGGTAAAGCAAAAGATGGGTCCAACTATACCATCTTAAACATCTGTGCAACAGGACATTAGCGATCCTGCAAAGACGCAATGAATGGACAATTATCCAGCCCATGCAGTTTGCATCAGCAACAAGGCAATTCATTGCAGCATGCACCTGTCAGGCATTTAGCATACCTCGCTGTCATCATCATTGCCTTGGCCTCCTCCCCCTGTCTTTTTCTTGCTCCTCTTAATTTTCCTGAACGTCAGCAGTGCATTGGCAAAACATGTGAGATGTTGCTGTCTATGATGCTATAGGTGAGGTCCTGAGATGGGTGTAATCTCAGATGTTTGAAACTTGGCAAAAGGAGCTAGCTTTGCTAACCCCGGTAGACGACTCGGCTGTTTGTTTCGGATGGCACTTGATCGGGAAACCCACCTATTAAAAATCTTTGCCAACTGCTCTTTGAACAGCTCTGTGTCGGGGATGGTGGCTTCAAACTCAGCTGCAACGGCAGTTCTGTGCGCTAGGAGCTGCTCAATTTCAATGCGCTTGATGTCTAGTTTGGCGTTGCAATCGTTGATCTTGACCAGCATCTCCTGTGTGGGTTGGTGAGTGTAATGGACTAGTTGCTTATGTGTGTCAGCTGCAGCATGCTTATGTGTGTCAGCCGCAGACGACTTTGTCTGAGAAGGTAATATCATGGTATCATGGTGGCTTCCAGTCCACTGAATCCACTCACGTTTCGGTCGACCATTTTCGCGGAACGCTTCTCAATGAACACCACCTCCCGCTTGTCAAAGTCTTGTAGAAGTGATAGCTCCTGCAGATGTACAATTACAATTGTGGTGCACGCGTGAGCAACCAACTGCATCTGTGTGTAATGCATTGCCCAAGCATGGTGAATCCTGATACCACCTGTCTAAGTTGCCATCCTTACCTGAGCATGCACTAGTTGCCTAATCTCACACAGTTTGATCTGAGCCTCGAAGCTGAGCTTCTCACGCCGTAGTACCCCCAGCGCATCATCAAAGGTGTCTGCCATCTCATTGACTTCGTAGCGCAGCCGAGCGGCTTGTCGCTCCAGCTGCAGCAGAACAAACAGGGTGCAACTTATCAGGCATCTTGAAGTACAGGCACCAACCAGTCGTATGACTGCATTACACAAGTGTCGAACAGCAGCAACACAAAGCAATTGGCAAGTGCACTAGTGTTATCTGTCCACCCGCTGATTCAAGACATGAAGCAACAAACAGCACTAAATTTGGTTTGTGATACCTTTGCTTATGAGACGAAAAAGAACATCAAGCATACCTTCATCCGCTGGTAAGCTTGGAGCTGCTTCTCCAAATCTGACAGTGGAACCATGGCCATCATCTTTGCCAGAGCCTCCTCCCCACTGGCCGCAGCTGCAGCCCCACCCTCGCTGCCCTTGTTAGCAGGAGGGGCGGGTTGAACCCCTGCAGGCGGTCTTGTGCTGCTGCTGTCCTGCTTTGGCTGGGGGACGGGAACAGCGGTGGGCTTGCCTGCATGTCAAGGTCCGTAGTTCATGTGCCTGGCATGATTGTCTATTTTACTTTGCAAGCACGGGACTTCAAGCCACTAACAGGGTGCTTATACCGCCACAGTGTCATTGCACCCAGCACCATGAGCAGCTGGGCCACCCTGCGTCAAACTAACCTGCATGCCCAAAGCCACCCAGCTTGGATGCTGCCACCCTGCTTTCTGCAGCCTCGCGTTGGCGCACGTGCTCATCAATATCCTCCTGGATCACCTGCAATTTGGTCAAGCTAACAAACTGGGGTCTGATATGTTCCTCTGAGCATGCAAGCCATGCGGCTCTCTATTAAGAAAGTAGAAGTATGACTATCGGTAACAGTTGCTAGCTGAAAATCTCTTTCAAAAATAGGTATTTGATAGGCTGGTAAATAGGAACATGGTTGCCTTCCGCCAGTCATGCAAATACATAGTTTGGAGGTCATGGCGTCAGTGAAATGAAGGGTGAGGCCATAAAGCCCTGAGTGAAACACAGCGACCACTTAAGCTGTTGGACACACTGAAGTTTCAGGCTGTGCACGCAAACGAGGACATGCTCCTGTGCTCATTACGCAACTGTCTCCTGTGCTCATTACGCAACTGTCTTGCCCTCAGCTCACAGATGTCAGTTGCAAGCATTGCCCACCTACCTTTTCACGGTCCTCTGGCACCTCCTCGGGCCTCAATGAAATCTGCAATGGGATGCTATCATCTATGGAAGGGTCTTCACGATCACGTGAAGCAGGGGATAAAGTGCCCAGCTGCTCATGGATGACCTGCAGCTGCTGAACCCTGCAAGAAGTTTCCCCACAAATTTAAAGCATGGCTGTCAGCGTTTGTGAGTGCGTGCTTGGTGTGAACATGTTGGGCTTTCAAAGACTGAAAAAGTGAGGTGTTTGCGGTTTGCGGCAAACACATATAATCCTGAGCACAAACACTGCGTTCACACTCAAACCCACAGCTGACGGCCAGCATAATAGACGCAGCTGAGCTCCACACCAAGACACCTAGCACAGTAGATCAAAACACCTACCGGGAGTTGATCTCTGTGATGACCTTGCGTTTAACTTCTCGCAGGGCAAGGAAGCGATGATTGTAGTCCATGCGTGCATCGTGCATTGCCTCGATCAAAACACCTACCGGGAGTTGATCTCTGTGATGACCTTGCGTTTTACTTCTCGCAGGGCAAGGAAGCGATGGTTGTAGTCCATGCGTGCATCGTGCATTGCCTCCTCAAGGAGGAGCATCTGGTGGTGCTTTCGCTGAGGCGTCATGCGGTCCTCCTACAAGCAAAAGGAGCAAAAAGGAGCAAGAAAGTGAGCAAATTCTTCATGTAGCAATACAGGCCTGCGATTGACTGGATCAGCGAGCATCAAAGCAAGCAATACCGCTCTTTCTATACAGCATCATATGTGGGTTTGGATGCATGTATATGTGCAGGTTATATGCTATGAATGCGTTTGAGAGAGCACATAGGAGATCAAGTGGGCGAAGCACAGTTCACACAAGCTGCAAGTTGTTTTTCTGGGACAAATGTCTAAGTATGCAAGGGAAAAGTGTTGCGCCTGTATCGAGATGCTGGACGGTTTCACTTGTCAAGTTCCTTATTTATTGATATATATCTGCTCCTGTCTATCAAGACAGTAGACATCACAGACACTGAACTGTTCATCTAAGCTACCTACTTTGAACAGGCCAGAACCCACAAAGACACCAAACAACTGCACAGACACAATATGCACTGGCTTCAGCTTAGCAAGCTATTTCAAGCAGACCTGGAACCGCAAAAGTACCAAACAGGCAAAAATCGACTGCTGAGACAACACATGGCGTTTTGCAGAATGAGCTACTTTGAACAGACCGCAAAGATACCAGACAAGTGCACAGACGCAACACGCACAGCGTCCTGCTCTTAACTGATTACCCCACTAAACCCTAAAGTGGCACCAGCTGGCGGCATCGAGCAAGTGCGACATGTACGCTATACAACATTATGACCCCTCCAAGGTATTATACTGGGTTATGTAAGGCAACTTGTTGTCTATTGCAACAGCATACCAAGCTGCAGACGTGCCTTAGATAAGATCCTCTTAAGATGAGCCCAGGGCAACTTGCAAGTTTGTAGGGTTGGCCAGAACCGTATAAGCATATATATACGTACGGTATATATACGGATGTATAAATAATTTATCTCCGTACCCGTATTCGTATAACCGTATGTGAATTTTTGCCGGCGTGTATATACGCCGTATATACGTATATAAACGAGTTTTACGTATGTGTACGTATGAATACGGTCTGAATGAGTGGTCAAGAGCGACCTTCCACTGGCCTTCGAGACCACAAAATTTATAGCCCCTGTATCGGCAATTTTTAACAAATGTTTTTGTCAAAACCGTGTCCCGAATTTCCCTCAAGTGGTTCAACAGCCAGTGGTTCGACAGCAATGGGATCAGCAGCAGATACAGAAGCACCAGAGTTTGAGTATGAGCAGGGTTGCCTTTAGGACAAGGCAAGCCAACCCCACTGAAGGTCTCCAGGGCGGAGATGATGCAGGAACAGAAACGGCAAACACATTCTCGTGCATGCACGCATCCCCTGCACGCGCTCACATACGTGCACGCACACCTGTATGCACAGATACACATGCAAACACACAAAGGTTCATGCACGTGCACGCGCACACGTATACACACACGTACGTGTTCGCTGACGCACACGTACGCGCATGCATGTACAAACCTCAGCCCACACGCAAATGCGTACGCACGTGCACGCACCCACGCATGTTCGTGCACACGCAAACGTTTGCACACCCACACAAACATGAATGCACACGTTTGCATGCACAAACCCCAGCACACATGCATGCATGCATGCACATTTTTTTGCACACACACATGTGCACATGCGCACACACACGTACATACGCAGGGTAACTTTATGTGGTTGGGGATGAAAAGGGGTCTCGTGACAGTGACTGTGTGTGCCTGTGTGCTTGTATGGGTTTGGCCTCGTTGGGCAAGCATAGCTCCCCAACCTTTTATTCTTGGTTAATATAATAAATGAAGTACACAAATACAGCTCTTCAAGACTTGCCCC
>Ga0307947_1002255_pt1 | contig 15421 bp, 20 predicted proteins | sample OrgLakmetagen232_FD_201840 | JGI IMG/M metagenome (GOLD analysis project Ga0307947, IMG submission 201840) | Saline water microbial communities from Organic Lake, Antarctica - #232 | ecosystem: Environmental > Aquatic > Non-marine Saline and Alkaline > Saline | place: Antarctica: Organic Lake...
GCACACACGCACACACACACATATACACACACACACACGCACACACACATACACACTCACACACACATACACACACACATGCACACACACACACACACACACACACATACACACACACACACACACACACGCACACACACGCACAAACACACACACACACACACACACACACACACACACAAAACGCACCTGTAAATGCACTCACAAGCAATATGCATGGTGGATCAAGTGTTGCCCCCCTCCCCACACACATGATGCACATACAGAAGCACTACTCCTGCCGCGTCCTTCAGGGCTCAGGATCTGCCCTACCCTGCTTCGGATGCCATACACAGCATTATCATCAGAGACAGAGATGATCCTAAACACCAGCAGCATGCAGCAAACTTCCGCCTCACTTGCAAGACCTTTTGTGAGGTGGTGATTCTACCTCCCGTGCTGCAGGTGATAGAACACTGCAGATTTTGTTATATGGGCGTATATCCCAAGCATGTGAAGAAGTTACCCTTTTCTTCCATTGCAGCTGTCATTCCCCCACTCTCCTTCCCAATCCTCCATGGAAAGCCTAGCCCAGCTGCAGCTCGCACCCAGATCAGCATCAGGCTGGACAAGATCACCTTTCAGGAGCAAGAGGGTGATGAGAGTGATGAGAGTGATGAGAACTTCATCCCTCTTTCCCTCTCAGTTTTGACTGCAAATTTGTCAGCTTGGATGTTTTTAACCTCACACGTTAAAAGCACTCTCGTTGCTGCATGCTCAATCCTTCCATCTGTGCCCAATCTAGTGTTACGTCTGGAAGAAGATGCCCTTGATGAGGAATTGTGGGAATTTGAAGGAGAGGGAAGCAGCAGCAGGACAAGAGTCAGCTGAAATGCCTGGTGCTGTATGCGCCATCTGGGGAACCTCCTTTTAGTTTCAACCCACCCCTCCACGATCTGAGTTCCTTTGATAGGCTGCAGCATGTAGTAATGCAGAGCCCAATTACTCAGGACAGAGATGAGCTGGACGACAATGAGCATCCACTCCTACTGCCTCCCCACACCAAGGTGATAACTTTCATAAGCAGAGTAGTGGCTCTAGTGCAAACTTTGGTTGTGTTCGTACCGCTACATTCATTTGCACTATTCAAGGGTAGGAAAGTAACCCACCCTATCACGTGTTTTCCACCAGGTGACCATCGACCCACACCTTGAGGGCAGGCAACCCACAAAGTGGGCCAGGCCTCTGAAGACATATGATCGTTTTGAAATGATGCCTGTGGACGCCATACCAGATGCAAACACGGTGGGTTTATCTGTTTGAGAAATGCTTGTATGCTAATGCTTGCCTTTTGGAGGTGCGATTGTAATCAGCACGGCCAGAGGGGGAGATATTTGTCACAGTGATGGACTGCGATCTTTGCAGCGCAAGCTTGCACATTGCATTGAATTCTCTGCAACTTCCTTTGCAGTACTGCGAAGAGGATCAGCAAGGGCGGACAAAAAGGATCAAAGCTTATGTTAGACGGCTCAATGCCAACGCTTTAGTTAATAAAGAACGGTGAGTCCTCTAGGGGAATCACTCCTCTGAAACGTATGCAAGCCTACTGGAATGCATGCTGGCCATTACTAAATCATAAATATTCCTGTAAGGAAGTTTTACTGGTAAGCATACCAACGTTTTTCAATGTTTTTTTAACTGGCATGTTTTTTCACTGGGACCCACATCCATACCTTGCACCTCAACACGCACATTTCCAGATGCAGCAACCTGCGGATTCATAAACGATTGTCTGCTGTCTGGTTTTGTTAGAGGATGCTTTATGACTGACTTATATGGGATCATGACTGCATTGAACATCGTAAATCGGTCAGACTTATTGGATGACCTGAACATCTAATCTTTAGTGAGTGAGATCCTCAGAGATTGTAGAGCTTTTGTCAAAAACCCCGCTGCAAGTGACGTGGTTGGATTTGGTTTGTACATCCCTATATGGTTGAGAAGAGTCTAACTATTCTGTAAAGCTTTGACTTTTTCCAGCAATTGTTATTGTTTCCTGATTAAACTGCTGCATGTATAAATTGCCTGTTATATACTGAATGCTGGCATTCAGAACGGGCAATTTTTCAGATATGCTAAGTATGCACTTTAAACATAACAGCGCTACGAATGCAGGCATTTAAAACGGGCAACTGGGTAGATACGCTAGGTGTGTCAAAGCAAAGGGGGCCGACGGAGGCGGAAGTTAAGAAGAGTTTTTTTGTGCAATTTATATGGAAAGAAAAGGGAAACTATGCAGGCAGTGAAAGCCACTCCCACACTAATTAAGGAAAAGGAGCCACTTTGGTACTGAGTACCGTAAAGCTCCTCCACCGCGAAAAGGATAGGGAAAATCAAGAGGGTTGCAGGCTTGGCCTAAAACTGGCTCCTGATGAGAGTTGATAACAGTGCTGGAAAGGGCACGTCTGGTATGGACAAGGTTAGCAGCGAGGTTCACAGAGTGCACATGGAGCTTGGAGGCGAGCTTCTTAACTCTTTTAGAATCAAGAGCCAGTTCCTTGAAAGGCTTCAGAGTGTGGGTGTTGTATATGGTGCCACCCATTCCCACCGCCCACACCCAAAAGGATGATGTGGAGAGTAATGGAGGCTCCTTGGAGAATGTTGCAGAGGTCTTTGTGCTGTTCCATTCTGGCGTTCAGCTGGTTCTGAGGTCTGGTGTCCTCACAGTACTTGATCTCGACGATTGATATGTTGTCACTTACGTAGGCTATCTGCCCCATTGGCGGCAGTGACGAGTTAGGCTCCCGAATATGGCTCCAAAGTGTGAATGTTGTAGATGGCGCCACCCATCCCAAAAGGATGGTGTGGAGGGTAACTGAGGCTCGCTCCTTCTAGAATGGAGCAGAGGCCTTTGTGTTGCTCCTGCGCGGTGCTCAGCGCTGGCTCTCAGGTCTAGTATCCTCACGATTCTTGATCGCAATGAGGTGGATGTTAAGTTGAAGTATGATGAGATCGGTAATTCGGTGCTCTCTGGGGAAGGATCTGCTGATGGCTGGCGGTACTGCTGAGGAGCTCCCCGTCTCCCTCAGTTTCCCCGCACTTTGACAAACCCACCCCCCTCCATTTTCCGTTTGCTGATTATTTGTTTCGTGCCAGAAGCATCTACCTACTGCATCTGGATGGCTGGAAGCAAGGACGATAGAGCCACTTTGGTGCAATCCTAGTTTCAGCTGTTTTGGGGATTTGAAGATTTTGCACAGCCATCCGTTGGAAGTCCATCCGTTATATATCAGGTTGTTGAACTTTACATTTGTTTACACAGCCATCCGTTGAATGTTTGCTGCATGCAACTGATGTATAGGGTCGTCTCTGTCTCTGATGAGAATGCTGTGTATGGCATCCAAAGCAGGGGAAGGTAGATCCTGAGCGCTGAAGGGAGCGGCAGGAGTAGTGCTCCTGTATGTGCGTCCTGCATGTGGGGAGGGGGGAAACGCTTAATTCATCATACATATTGCTTGTAAGTGCATTTACAGGTGCATTTTGTGTTTATGTGTGTGTGTGTGTGTGTGTGTGTGTGTGTGTGTGTGTGTGTGTGTGTGTGTGTGTGTGTGTGTGTGTGTGTGTGTGTGTGTGTGTGTGTGTGTGTGTGTGTGCGCGCATGTGCGTGTGCGTGTGCGTGTGCGCGTGTGCGTGTGCGTGTGTGTGTGTGTATGTGTAAGTGTAAGTGTGTGTGTGCATATATCACACGCCTCATGTGCTGCAAAAAGTGCACTAGTTCATTGCATAAACTGATTTCAGGATAAATTATAAAGTAATTTTGAGGAAGCGGATGAATTTCCTCGATGATAGAAGTAAATTGATCGATTCGTTTCGAACAAAATATTGAAAATTTGACCAGGCGCAATTTATCATTAAATAGAAAAAATTTGGCAAAGGAAGGACTCCCAACTTTCAAGCTAAGATGAACTGCACACACTTATCCCTCCTTGCCCTTCTGGCACTCCTGTCTACCGTCTGTGCCAACGCAACTGGAGGTGGTGACGAAAATAAAGCACCAGATATTGAGAAAGGTGAGCACTCTTGCAAGCTGTCAGTTTGATTGATGACGGGTATACGAGTGAGAAGTGTGCAAGCACGTACTTGTAACTAGCTGCGGCGATAACTTTGCCTTCATATTCATCTGCCCATTCAGCTGCTGTGAGAGCGGGGGTTACCAAGCAATTCGAACTCCAGGTAAGATGACTGTGTGACTGCGCGCGAGCGAGCTAACCTGCAAATGTAAGGTTACAGGGGTTCTTACGGAATGAATTTCAATTTATAACACAAGTACCAGCGCTTCTTATTCTGTGTGTGCATATGCTTTATGAATGCTCGCAGGAGCAGTACAACCAGCTTAATTCGCAGATCAATTCACTGTATAACACCAAGCTTTTCCAGAGTAGTACCGAGAAATCAAGAGACTACCCGAGGTAAATCCAAGTGATCTCAAATGCAGTAGTATAACAAGCTTATTTTCAGCATTATACATTCCCGTATCACACTGCATGCGCAGGCATCCGTCCCAGACACCTAACCCAGAGGTAAGGCGTGTCAGAATTTTTCAGATATTTCAGCGATATGTCTCATGAAGGAATAGCAACAAGCAGTTCATATGACAGCATTTCATATGACTCGTGTGTATCGGATCTGTACAAAACATACAAGGGGCTCACCATTCAGATCAAGCGCGCAACTGCTATAGGATTCGCTGATATGAACTTTCTGCAAAGAGTTTTGCATGTTGTATATAAGAGGGTGGATCATGAAGAGTACTTTATGACCATATTTTATCAGGAAAAGCTTTTGGTGCAAACGTGATCCACATGCGATATTTGCTTGTTAGAAAACGCAAAATGCGGGAATCTTTGTCTAAGTAATTTCAACAATGGATCAGAGGTTAAAGCATAGCTGCGCAAACTTGACTTGCAGGAAAACGGTGGCGACGACCAGGAGGAAGGATATGATGATAAGGATGACGAGGTGAGGAGGGCAAGTATTGTGCGTAGAAGGGGCGCACGTGGAGGTTTGTCAGGGCTTCAACTTCCATTCTTTTTTGCAATTTGCATGAATGTCGATGATTGGTAATGATCTGCAGCCATTCAAAGCATAATAAGCTATTTAAAGCGTAAATGCAGGGAAAATAGGCGACAGATGTAAGACACAAGTTTGAAAATCGTGCACCTTCTTTCATACATGTAGAGCATGTGCAAACACGAGTAATGCTAGTCTCTGCCTAACTTCTGTTTGTCTGAACTAGGGTTATATGCATCAATGCGTCCAAGGAGGTCAAGAAAAAGATTCATGTGAAAGATTCATGTGCTGCAAGAAAGAGCACGAAAGCAGAGAAGGTATTTCACCCTTAAGAAGAAAAATAACATGGTCGAGTCTTATATGCAGGGTGGCAAAGCTTTGCAACCTCAAATTTCTTTCGATTGACTGTTTACTCTCCCCTTTTAGCCTGTGCTTTGTACTAAGGACAATCCCCACATTTTTCGGTGGTCACTCTCCACCAGCTAGTCTTTGTTATGCTATGCATGCAACATTTTGCTCAATCCGGGAATTTTCCTTGCAGGGGGATGAGAGCAAAAATGATAGAGGTTTCTCAGTGCGTGCGCCTTTCACTAGAGTTGGTGCTAGCAATGGTGATGGCATGTCTGTAGTCGCTCCCTTCACCTCAGTGTTCACAGGACGGTAGGTCTCACCTTCTGAGACGACGTACGATGTCACGGGGGAATAAGAAACGGTTGGAGAACTCTCGCTTTTTTTTCACGTTGTTTTTAACAGCATGTGTAAGTATTTGCCCTGCACTAGAGCTGCTGGTTGTGCCATTTACCTCTGTAATCACAAGCTATTTAATATAAAACAGCAAATGTCCTGAAACTGATTATTGAGAAGACGATTGCTTACATGTTCCTTTAATTGCACTTTTATATCTCCTAAATTTAGCTCTGTATACTTATTTTGCATACCTTGATATTTAACAGTACTGAATTTACACAAATTGTGTGAGACAAGCTCATAAGCAATGCAAGTGAAAAATAGAATAAAGCACAAAAACGGATTTTACAGACATAAACCTCTGCAAGGTCGCACCTCAGACTCTTAGACAAATTGCAGTTGGCTTCCTTCCTAAATAACAGTTTTGCAGAGCTATGTCTGTACATTTAGCCCAAGGACCACATAATTCTCCAGAGAGTTTAATGAACTTAGTATTAAGCATCTGATGTAGTGCAAACAAAAAGCAATCGCAAACTGATTATTTGCCTTTTACCCAATATGGCCTGGGTTATTATTCATGGATAATCAAGCAAAATCCGCTTATCTGAATGTGGTCCAGCAGGTCTCAGTAAGAGAAAGTGGTAAAAGTGTAACAAAAACCTTGGTTGAGCAATGAGTTAATCCCCAATCGCAGAAAATACATTTGGTTTTCTATCATTTCCAGCGTTGATGACATGGTGACTCAATATAAAAATGATGCGATTTGTGTAGGGGGTCAGCGTCTGCCAAGCACAGGCAACTGCTCCCCGCCTCACAGTGGGAAATAAGGACAGAACGCTAACGACCCTCGTTTACTCAAATCAGTAATCCCATTGGCAACAAAGCATCCTGTTTCCATTGTAGACAATACATTGAGACAACGTGGTAACACGAAATGAATTTGAGAATCATTTGTTTGTGGTATGTGGAGCTTCTGCTTAGGCCGCTTCTCCTAGCAATGGGACAGGACATAAAACTTGCTGTGCAGTATTCTTGTTTTGCTTTCCATCATATTCATATATCCATCGTAGACAATCCATATGCGAGCACATCGGTATGTAACACAAAATGCACACATTTGTGCGGCAATATCTGCGCGGTTCACCAGACTGATAAGGAGACCCAAGGGCATGTTCTTTCCATATGGGTTACAAACGCCTCGACTTCATGCTTTGGCCCGTTAGCCTAGTACTGGTCTGGTGCGTCGTAAGCAGCACGGAAGCGGCATTCTGCCTGTCAATAGTTCATGTGCGGGTGCAGCACGCAATACAGCCCCCAGAGAATGCCACAGACACCCAATAACAGGCACATAATGACAAACATTTGGGATGGCAGTCTGTCAGAAAGAAAAGCACAGAAATCAAACATGAACGGGAAATTAATAAATTAATAATTGTGACTTTAAGCCAAGGCCAACCCGAGGCAACAGTAATGGCTCTCTTAATTATGATTAATATTTTTTGCCTCAATTTCAAAATCGTCGGCTATCTACTTCTCTCGTGGCAGCCTGCTTTAGAAATGTAGCACATCGTGCAAACAATAATGCGTAACCAGTTTGCAAAATTATAACATGGAAAGCTAGCCAAGACCCCTTTTTTTGCAAGCCAGCAGGTGCAAGTCGTAATGGACTCATACGTTCAGTTGAAAAATACTGAAAAGGATACACCTGGGCATAAATGGACGCTTTTAGCAGCATTCTGGAAGAATGTCTGCTAGAAGCAAGTTTCTCAATTCTTAACTCTTGAGAATTGAGATCCAAGTCCTCGTCGAGGCTCTGTTGTGTTGTAAATGGCGCCACCCACTCCAAAAAGGATAGTAGGGAGGGTAATTCCTTGAAGAATGGTGCAGGTGGGGGGGTTTTGTGCTACTCCTGCTCGCTGCTCGGCTGGTTGTGAGGTCTAGTGTCTGCACTTACCGTATTGACTTATAAAGTTATCTGTCAGAATTTTCGAGAGTTTTTCTGGTTTTCCAGGTCTTTTTTGTCAATTTAGGGGGAGAGATTTTTCCAGGTCAGCCCTGTCTGGAGATGGCTGCACTGCAGGCCAGCCACACATGATAGCTGCTGAGATACACCCTCAGTTGCCCCCTGCCGCTGCAAAGAATCCATAGCCTCCACTATTACTATGTTGTTTACGTGTTTTTGCGTAGCTGGGAGCAACCAGCCAGTGAAGCAACAGGAGGTATACCTGTTTTTGTCTGAGAAGCGGGGTGATCAGAGCCACAATAGGTTACCAAAGTAAATTTCATGTCATCTGTATCGGAATCCGGAGATTTTGTCAGATGTTCGCTGCTGCCTATGTCCAAGGAGACAAATTATAATCCCAGGGAACATGTTTTGCTTATGGTATGGCTCTGATGACCAAGCTACACAAGTGCTGCAGACCACCGCCTTGCCTCCTCCTTCTCAACTCTGATACCTGCCTCAGCAAATTAAACCGGACTAGTCTGGTCAATGCAATTCGACTGGAAGCCAATTGCCAGTACCTCGTGGCCCTGCAGATCCATACCATAAGCCCTGGCTATGAAGCCAAAAGGCATGATGGACCAGCAGCTGCAGCAAAAGAAAAAGAAGAAGAACACAGATAGTGTAAACACTACCGGCATGGATTAGGAAAGGATGTTGTTTTGTGTTTTGCACCACCCAGTGGATGCAGAGGCACACAACATCCTACCTGGAGAATAAAATAGGAGTTTTTCAGTGGGGGTCAGTTGCTTGGGAGGCAGAGGCCTGCACATCATCAGGAGCATAGCTAAGATACTTCTGAGAGTTGTGTTTAATTTCTCGTCTCATCTACCTTATTGGTATTTGTCGCGGATCTGATTGCATGTAGACTTAATCGTGAGTGTTGAGGCATGTAGACCAGTAACTCTGAGGCTGTGGAGTAGAGTCCTTGTGTGGTTGCTGCTAATGGTGCCTGTTGCTCCTAGCAGGATGGTGTGAAGGAATATGGTGTCCAAGTAAGCGAGGCATTAGCAGCTTATGTTGTTCTCGTGGCTTATCTGCTTGTTTGGAAGTGTCTACACAATACTTTTTTAGATTAGATGTATATCGCGTTTGTTCAATTGTATGAGATGGCTGCAGCCTGACAACATGTGGTAGGTGCCGTCTAGCAATTTTCCAGAAAGAATTACTTATATTTATCTTAACAATGCCTTCCTTGATCAGTTCTTGGTATTTTGTGTAGCACTTGGACTGATGCATGGTTTGAAACCTTTGATTTAGGACCTAATGTGTGTTGGACGTGCATGTGTGCTTTAACAGCATCGAGTTATGAGAAAAATGAGAGCCTTTCTGATGGAGGCCCTCGTTGGCAGGTGTTAGGAGTACCTGGTAGGCAAACTGGAGGGGTCTTCCACCCCTGCCGGCCAGAAAATGGATGAGTGGGGATAGGCGGCCATGTTCAATGTGGATATCATGGCCACTTTGATTTTCCGCAAAGCACTTTGCTATGGCATCACCCCTATTTTCTGTTATCGCTTCCAGCCTGCCTCTCTTGCTTCCCTTTTATTTATCAACTTTCAGTTTCGTTTCAACCTCGTAGTAGGGAGTTGGCTATCTCCCTGGACCTATGTATTACGCCATCATAAAAAAAAACTTTGCTATGGCATCGGCGCACTCATCCCCTAGGATGCCAGCACGAGCTTTAACCTTGTAGAGATGGATGGTGTCTTTAGATAGCTGGATGTGGTGTACGATGGTTTCCAGGAGGAGCACGCTGGGGGTAGCAGAGGATGCTATTTCTTATTTGCCATAGTGCACTTACACTGTCTGTTGTCTAAGCTGGGTGAGCGCAACAGCAAAACGCAGAGCTCTGGTTACCCATCCTGCTTATAGGCCTCCCAGATACATGCTTCTTGACCTTCCTCGAGATGTCAATCGCAGTATGGCTCAGACTTCGTGCTCACACCCTTCGCTTTGGGACAGCAACTTGGAATTCCTCCTCTTCCCCTACTTGCGACTTGTGTGAGGCTGATGATGATGTCCAGGATGAAAAACACTGCACGCACCCTCAGATGGTTTCTCTCTGCAGGGAGTGCGCGTTCTTATCTTCACAGGCAGGATGTGCCTGCTTTTTGCACCAGGAAAACAAAAAGCTCCTCTTTTCCTTGTAAACCTAACTGGTAATTCGATTGTGTGACCTTAAACAATTGCTTAGCATGAACCAGACCATGTTTTGACGTTCCAGACCCTCTCGTTGTGCATGTGCTGCTTACACAATAATTTAATGTATGATAATATTTGCCTCCCTTCTTATTTTTGGTATCCTCAGTGTGACAGTCCATGTTTCTATGTGCCCAAAACTCACATTAATCATGATGTTGATTCTCTTTCTTTGAATTAATGCGGTCAGTTGGTTCTGGGAGATGCTTGGTTGCTTTTTTCCCTGGTTTTATCCAGTGCTGCTATATCACATACAACGTTGTACCTCTTTTCCCTGTCCAAGCTTTTTTTTGTAGGTGCTACAAGTATGTGGTGCCACAACAACAACGCATCAGTTGCACGTTTTGACTGACGGATTTATTTGAAACCTCTGTGAAGCATCACCCAGCATTGCCTAGTAGGTTATCAGACTCATTGTGCCAGATCAGAGTGGGATTTCCTTCTGGTTACTACTAGGTCAGCGCCACCCCACCCCCCATTGTAACCATTATTGTAACCAATTTTTGTTACTGCTCCATTACTGCAGTAGCAATCAAAGCCGCTTTGACACCACGGCCTGATTTCTATTCTGATTTCGGGTTGGGTAATTGAGAAACCAAGTACCAAACGATTGCTTTCGGTTACCCAAACGCATGACTGCTTAGGTTACCAAACTAGTAATGCCTATGTAAATCGTGGTAATCAAAAATGGTTATGAATTACAGCATTCTGGCGTGCTTGTGGATTACTTCTATGGTTCTGTTTGACAACACGACAAGTCTTCTAACAAATAAGTGCCTGCGACAGCGTAAAGCTTCCTTGAAATGCATAGCAACAACCATTATCTAGGCATCTATGAGGCAAGTACCAAGGCAGGTACCAAGGCCGGAGCGTCTATGCTCCTCAAAAGTACAATGTATGGACAAACTTAAAAATGTAAGACAAATTAGACTTGCATTCCCTTGTGACAGGTTCTTAGTTAGCCAAGTCAGAAACTACAAGCCATGTTCAGTATCACTACAAAACAAAGACTCAGCGAGTTTTAACAGTATCTATTCAATCAAGACGTCTCTCCACTCTGCATGAGCACACTCGTTCACAAGCCCTCTGAATACAACAAAAACAACTCCAACATACACACATTGCAGCACCCTGGTAACGAAACAAAGTACTTATCAATTCTTTTCAATCTTTCGCCACTTTAGCGCACCGCCTGACATGCTGATTCCTGCACAGCCAGCTGCCACAACATCAAAAGGGTGTAGCACGCTCCCGCACTGATTCTTCCCTCCCAGTACAACTAGAGATCGCACTTCACTTTCCCTCTCTAACACAGCTAGCTGGAACGACAACCTCCATTCCCTGTCTGTGACAGCTAGCTGTCACGGCAGCTTCATTCCCCGTACTTAACAGCTAGCTGCCGCAGCCACACCTGGCCCACCTCAGGGTCACACGCAAGCAGGGCAGAGGTGATGGCAGACACCTCTCCAGGAGTGAGAGGGGGAGGGGCAGGTGTTGGGGGGCTCACAAAAGGAGAAGACTGCTGAGGGCCTCCCGGCTGCTGCTGCTGCTGCTGCTGCTGCTGCTGCTGCTGTGCCTGTAGCAGGGGCATCACCACTCGGCCGAGGTAGCCCAGGAGCCAGGGCCGAGGAGGCTTGCAGTGGGCTGCTACTAGGGCGGGCAGGCACGCAGCGGCTTGAACCTGTCGGGGTTAACATAACATGCTCAAATGATGAAACAATTTCATTTTAACTGTCCGCAAACTACTTTTGCCCAATTATCAAAGAGAAATCACGACTTTTAGGGAGGGGCAGAGGGAGGGGGAACCGGTCAAGCAGTGCTTGGCCGAGCAGTATCTGCGTTTTGGTTATAGAGACTTCCAAAGCACATTGCAGACAAGCATCGCGTCATGGAGGCTGTGCTTTGCTAGTAAGCCTCTCATGCCACAGACACGGAGCAGACCAGCACAACTGTCTGTGCACATACCCCTCTGAATTTCAAAGTTACACCACAAGACGCCAAATCAGCTCTCAAAAAGCAGCTCCCTTGGCTCACTAAAAAAGCCCAGCCTACGCAATATATACTATGCACAACACAGGGCATAACCTCCATGGTAAAAAACGCACCACGCCAAAGCGTAGCACAACACGCAGCGCAAGCTGAAACAGAGCGTAAGCCTTGCTGCACCGAACACACCACATGCATGCCATGACAGAGCACAACAGACAGGTTGCCACCTGTACTGTGCATCGTACAAGCAAGAGCATGAAATGCCTAACAAGTTTATCATGGGAGGCAACAAACACTCACCCTGTCGAGCTGCCCCAGCTGGACACCCAAGCTGAGCACACCAGAAGCTGTCTGTGCCCATTCAGGGTCTGGGCGCGCACGCACAACAGCCAGTGCTTGTAGCAGCAGCAGCACCTCCCCTGCCTCGGCACAGGTCCTGGGGCCGCCTGCATGTGTGTGCGTGTGTGTGCAAGGTTAGCATGCGTGTGATGTGTCTGTTTGTGTGTGTATGTGTGTGTGTGTGAGTGTGCGTGTGTGTGAACAATAATATTCGCCACTTTGCATGCAATGCTTTGTGCATAGTAGTGCTCGTCTGTGACTTTCGGTGCCTGGTCCTACTCTATGAGATCAGCAGCTACGCCACCCACCACTTCCTCTCATTCATTCCCCCTGCTGCATACCTTATGACTAGCACACATAACAAGCTCTATGTACCAGTGCTGAAGGGGATGCTGTCATTTTTACCGTCTCCAGTAACAGCATTACCCCCAACTTCTCCTCCTAACACACACACACACACATGCACATGCACGGCAGAAGTAGGTCATGTTTAGGATTTGATTCAGTAAAACTGAACCCCACGTACCACCAAAACTGCCTCCTGGACACACAAATACAAGCAGAACCTTTTGTACGTGGGTTAAATTCAATGGAGGGGGTCGAACCCTAATTCTGTGATGGTGACCAGCTTCGCGGCAGGGCGAGAGAGTACAGAGGATCAATGGAAGGGGTCGAAACCTGTGACAGGGCTGAACTTTGTGGCAGGATGAGAGAGAGAGAGAGAGAGAGAGAGAGAGAGAGAGAGAGAGAGCAAAGGATCACCTTGTTTACATTGGAGGTCATTATTTTCTTAACTCGTGTTCTATCGGTTATTAATTATATACCTGCAGTAGGTTTGCCAGCCTTCTTGTTGGTCGTCGAACTCAACACATGGCTGCGTATTTGTTTTGGCCATACAAAATGCGCGTTTGCGCGCGTATGCCAGCCTATTCAGATGTGTGCGGGGCACACTTGAAGCACACAACCCGGACAAAATGAATGGAACATTCGCCTAATACTGAGGGACGGACAACTAAAACTGTGGAACGTCTGACATGAATTGTGTGTGTGCAGGTCCTGTAGCAGGTGCCAACTCAAGGTCACCACTGCTGACAAGTACGCTGTAATTATTCCCAGCCCACAGCACCCTTGTGCTGTTCTCATGCCAGTTACGGATTTACAGATGTACAGATTAAAACATCAGTCAAAAAGTGCGACTGCACTGGCTCATGCCAGTTACAGCACCCATACGATACGCATTAGTACACACACACAAACACACACACACACGTGTAGAGGTCGCCAAGGGGTGCTGCGTACGATCATTACGACTGTGCAGGCACGACTGTGCAGGCCTTGTGTGCAGGTCCCTTTGTAAGACTGACGTGTCATTGGTTAGGTAAGATAAACATCGCTATATATGCCTCTGGGGGGCATCCGAGCAGAAGCTTGGAAAAAGTCTAGAACGAAACCAAAAAGGTGCTAGAAAAAATCAAGGGAAAAGGGCTAGGCACTCAGCCACAAAAGAGGCCACACCATATATATCTGGTTGGTTCGAAAAAGTCGTTGGTTAGCCTCCGACCCACCGAAACGTTTGTAGGCTTATATGGAGCACGTGGAATTCCAAACCACACAACTCAACGCAATCACTGGCCCGACCTGATGAGGAAGACGATGCTTTGAAAGAAAACAAGCGCTTAAGGCGCAAAGGAAGAGGCATTTCCGTGTTTTTGGGATTCTGCAAGCACCACTATTATCAGCGGCCCCAAAACAGAAGGCCACTGCTGATCACCAAAAACGGGTTATCACCTGCCATCGTCACGCTAGGCTGTCGGTGAGCAGCGAGCACCGATGCCATGCGCTGCTGGCTGTAGGTCAGCAGCGTGGCCATCATCAGCTCAAGCAGAGAGTCGTCAACAGCACGGCCGCGCATAGCGAAAGCACGCAGCAGCTGCGCCATGTCAGCCTGTGCATGTGTGTGTGTGTGTGTTTGCCTGTGCGTTTGTTATACTGTTGTTGTACCATTCATGTGAGTATGTTCGTGCCAAGATTTGTGCAAGTGTATAGGTTTATGTGTGTATGTTCCGGTGTGTTACGTGTATGACTCATGAAAGTGTGTGTGTGTGTGTTTGTGTGTGTGTGTGTGCTGAAGCTTGAGTAGGTATGCACACGTACAGGTACACACATGCCAACACGCAAAACAAGGATGCACTTCATACACGTACTCACTGTAATATACATGCACACGATCAAGCACCCTCAACTCTATCCACATCCCTGCATACACGCATACACGCATCTATATCCCCACTTCCACCCTCATGCACCCATCTATACCCCGACCCCACATCAAAACTCACACCCACACCCACACCCACACACGCACCAGAGCTATGCGATGTACCTCAACCCCCACGTCAAAACCCACACCCACACCCACACTTGCACACCCACACGCACCAGAGCCATGCAATGTAACTGCTGCTCCACGACCACCAGCGCCGTCCTCAGCCACCGCACCTCCAGCGTGCGCACACTGACTGCACGCGGCGGCTGTGACTCTGATCTGCCCACACCACTCCCTGCCTGTGAATGTGCGCCCCTGGCTACTGCCGTATCTGCATCTGCATCTGTGCCTGCTGCGACTGCAGCTGCTGCACCACTTCCTGCTGCTCCTGCTGCTGCTGCTGCTGCTGCTGCTGCATTCCCTGACCCGTCTCCTGAGCCGCTTTTCGATGCCTGCCGCGCCAAAACAGATGCAGGCAGAGGAGGGGGCCTCGTGCCCCCTGCGAACGCGCGCTGCGGCCACGGAGCTAGGTGGGCTTTGTGTGAGGGGCTGAGCAAGTAGGGGGCTTGGATGGCCCACGCCATGAGGGCAGCGGATTGGGTGGGGAGTTGGGGAGGGGCGAGGTTGAGCCTGTGGTGTGATGGCGGGTGTGAGTTTTGGGTGAGGGACAGGAACACTGTTGTGTGAATATGGGGTGTGGGTGGGTTGTTGGCTGTGAGGGCAGCGGTATGGGCAGGGGGTGAATGTTTAATGACGGAGCGTGAAGTTGGGGTGGGGGGACTGGAATGCTGTTGTGTGAATATGGGGTGTGGGTGGGTTGTTGGCTGTGAGGGCGAGGATGTGGGTAGAGGGGGTTGATAGTATGATGATGACCAGGGGGTGTGAAGTTG